>Ga0101944_10000097_pt1 | contig 289970 bp, 234 predicted proteins | sample DewCreD2012metaG_FD_75245 | JGI IMG/M metagenome (GOLD analysis project Ga0101944, IMG submission 75245) | Hot spring sediment bacterial and archeal communities from British Columbia, Canada, to study Microbial Dark Matter (Phase II) - Dewar... ... | reverse complement strand
AAGAAAAAATACAAAGCGGCTATGTAATTAAAGTTGGTCCGGGTTATGCAACTGCAGCACCACCAGAAGATGAACCATGGAAATCAACAGAAGAAAAAGTTAAGTACATTCCTTTGCAGGCAAAAGAAGGAGACCTTGCTATATTCCTTAGAAAAGAAGCTTATGAAATTGAGTTCGATAAGGAAAAATATTTAATCGTTCCTCATTCAGCTATTTTACTGCTCATCAGGAACGAAGACCTTTTTGAATAGTTCAGAAAATCATTACTGCGATAGAAAAAAATAAAGAAGCACCAATAATAAATTTCATAATTATTGAAAAATCATTAGGTCTTTCTTTTGCAAAAACATTTCCAATCTTAAAATCATCATTTGTCTGTGAGCGGCTTATAGTCAGGTTCATATTCGTACTCCCGTTTTTATAATAGTAATGCAAATGGCGTGCAAGAATATTTTTTGCGAATAATATTTGAAAATAGTTTTAATTAGCAGGGAAGATATGTGGGTAAAATTTCAGGCGACACTTTTGACGCCTTAATTGGCGTTTAAGACAACTTTGTTAAGGCAGTTCTTTAATTTTCTTCAGTTTTCTTTGCAGCGTTCTCTCACTCATACCAAGAATGGTCGCAGCTTTTGTTACATTATTATCTACCTGAGTCATTACATAAAGGATATGATTTTTCTCCATCTCTTCTAAACTAATCAGACTGGAAACAGATTCCTCAGCTTTCCTGGAAATAAACTCTTTGGGTAAGTCAATTGACTCAAGTTTTTGACCGTCTTCACTTTTCATAACTGAGTTGAAAATAATATTTTCAAGTTCACGAACATTACCTGGAAAAGTATAATGCCTTAATTGATTAATTGCTTTTCTGGAAAGCCCTAAAATGTTCTTATCATATTTTTGATTTGCAATTTTAATGAAATGATTTGCTAACAGAATAATATCTTCACCTCTTTTTCTTAAAGGCGGCAGATAAATGAAACCTCTGTTTAATCTGTAATATAAATCAGCACGAAAATTTCCTTTCTGAACTTCCTCAAGCAAATCTTTATTTGTTGCAGCAATAATTCTGATATCAAGTTTTATTGGTTGCGAACTTCCGATTCTGTAAATCTCATTGTATTGAATAACTCTTAAAAGTTTTCCCTGTAGTTCTTTAGGAAGTTCACCAATCTCATCGAGAAAAATTGTACCGCCATTGGCTGCTTCAAAGTAACCTTGTTTATCTGATATTGCACCAGTGAAAGAGCCCTTTAAATGTCCGAATAATTCGCTCTCGAAAAGTGTTCCCGAAATGGAAGCCATATTAACAGCAACGAAAGGTTTATCTTTGCGGTAGGAGAGCTGATGAATTTTCTTTGCAATTAAATCTTTTCCGGTTCCTGTTTCACCCGTTATAAGAATTATTTCATCTGTTGGTGCAAAAATTTCAACCAAATTAAAAACCTTTGTCATTGATTCAGAAGCAGCTATAATTTCATCATAACGCTGCTTTGGTTCAGTTTTTACTTCAAGAAGATTATCTCTTAAAACATCTCTTTCTTTTTCAAGAAGTTTGTAATTAAGAGCTCTTTTGATTGTAAGAAATAGTCTATCTGTTTCAGGAGGTTTAACAATAAATTCATAAGCACCAAATTCAACTGCCTTCATTGCAATATTTTTATCATCAACAGCAGTAACAATTATTACGGGAATGTTAGGATGTTTCGGATAAATTTTCTCCAATAATTCAAGTCCGCTCATTTCGGGCATATAGATATCCAGAAGTATCAGGTCTACATCCTGATTTTCTAGAATATTCTCTACATTAAGTGGATTTGATTCGGCTATTACATTCTCATAGCCTTCCTGTTCAAGAATGGACTTTAATAATTCGAGATAAGAAACTTCATCATCAACAATAAGTATAGTGTTCTTCACAATGGTAAATCCTTAGAAATTACAAATAGATAAAAAAAATACAGTGAAAGAATAAACTTTCACTGTATTAAAATCAAATAGATTTAGTAAAATCACTCATACCACGAAACGATTTCAAATCCTCCTGTTCCCGGAAAAAATGGTGGTGATGCAGTCATAAACCTATCATCATATCTATATGATTTACTAAAACCTGTTTTGATAACACCGCTATTAAATGTACCAACAGCCTGTCTGGTGTTTTGAATTATTCCTCCCAAAAGATTAATTGTTCCACTTACAGGTCGTGTATTATAATTTTGAGCACCAAATCCACCTTGCTCAACATAAATTGAGGCATTAATGTTTATGTTATTATTATTAGCTGAGTTTTCGGTAATCCAGACATTACTTTGAGCTACAATACCCAACATATCAGTTGAAGTAGGATCTGTTCTTGGATCTTTGGAATAAACAATATCATCATCTAACCAAATTGTTCCCTTACCACTTGATGTTCCGGAACAGGCAATAGTGTAAGCACCTTTAACAGTTCCCTGAATTCTTGCAACACCATTGTCAACATAAATAACTCCATTAGGTGCGGCGCTTGGTAAATATACACTATCATACGGTGTCATTGTGTTATATCGGTAGTATAAATAGTCTCTGTCAAATTTAAGATAAACTGTTCCCTGACCAGCATTATTTCCGTTAAAATATAATCCATTATTTTGTGCTGGTGTTTTTAATGCAGTAACACCATTAGTCGGTAAACTTAGATCAACTCCCTGTTCATATCCGCCATAGAAATATGGTTTGTCAGTTGCCTGATTAGTATAGTATTGTATACCTCCTTTAGAACTTGCTTTGCCATGAAAAACTGGATGATTTGCTGCTCTGAGTATATCCTGAGTATGAAAAGGTCCCCAAACAGTGTCTTTGTTCATCCACCATATATTTGTTCCTTCATAAACTGAATAATAAGCAAATTTTGAAAATTTACTTGGAGCGAATGTAACCTGAACTCTGCTTGTGTCCTTCTGAAAAATACCAACTGAAGTAATTCTTTTGATATTCTTATATGCATCAATAGTCTCAACAGTAACATTTAATTTTCCGTTCTGATAGGGTACATTATTATAACCAGCATTCCATGTTGAATCGAGGAATAACTGATTAGCCGCCATATTAGCTCCACTAATTGCAATATTGTGCGAAGTGGTTTTATTAAAATAATCTACATAATTATCTGTAACTCTTCCTGAAACTGTATTAAAGTTATTTGCAACAACCATAAACAGCATTGTAAAACCGGAAATAATTATTAACATTGCTTTACCACTCATAGCAAATTCCTCCTATCTGTTTTTTAAATTTCTTGCAACTAATCTGATTTGTCTCCAGTATGCAGATGAATATTGTTCATCGTAAGCATATACGCTTTCGACGCGGACATTAATTTCGTAAGAACTAATTATTCCTGGGTTAGTAATTGGAAGCGGAACTGTATCACCTAAAGCATCGAAATAAATTAAGTAAAATTGAGTTATGCCTAAATTCACTTCAGTTGGAACATCTGAGTTCACAACACGATATAATAATCTGTCTCTTGGATTTGGTGTACTTGATAATTCCGAAGTTGGACCGAGGTAATATCTTATTGAATCAATATTACCATCATTATTTACATCAGTATAAAATTTAATACTAGATGAATCTGCCTGAGCAATTGCTTTTGAAGGATCTGGAAAGTTTTGCCAATTTGCACAGTAGCCCATTTTACGAAAATCATATTCAATTACCTGTGCAATTGTTGCGAGATTTTGTTGCAGCGAGAGTTCACCACTGTAATTATAAGTTTTTTCTGCAGCAGAATTGCTAAGTCTTAAAACAGTTGTAAGTAAAATTCCGCCCATTACAATTGAAGCAAGAATATCTAAAATTGTACTGTAACCCATTTACATCATCTCCTATCTGAAATACCAGTAACTGTAAACAGTAGATAATTCTAATGTATCTTTTGAAAAGTCACTGGCAATTTTAACTGTTAATTTCTTGTGCCAGGTTCTGTTTGTTGATGAACCATTTGGGTTTGTCGGATTTATATATGTAACTATACATCTTGTATGAAATGGAATTGTATAAATTGTATCGTGTTGTGTGTAATTATTAAAGTCATCGAAATCATCAAACACTCCCAAAATATCTTGACCAAGAGATAGGACTGGAGTAAGACCGTTCAAATCATTAACCGGATTTACCTTCGTATTTTCATCAAAGGCGAGTTTGCTTGCTTCTTCAATTAGTGAGGTTCCGATGGATGTGGCGAGAATTCCAATTTTGGAATCCATTACTGTTTCATCTGTACTAAGAATGTTGTTGTTCATTCTTAGTATGGTGAGAGATAAAATTAAGAGGGCTCCCATCGCAAATAGAGATTGACCTAAATTCATAAACAATACCTAAACATTTTCAATCTATTTTTTATAAGTTCTTTAAATACATCAATGAAGACATTCGAATAGTCTTCTTCGAATAAATAGGGGAGAAGTGAATATTTTTTTTTGAAAATTAATTTCTGATTATTCCCACCAGCTTAGTATTCTGAATCTCTTTGTCTTTAATAATCCGGCTACATGACTAAGAGCTTCCTGGCTGTACAGACACTTGAAGTTACCATTTGAAATTGTAAGATCAACACTGGTTCCGGCAATAACCATTGCACCATAAACTTTACCGTTCCCGTTAAGCTTGGTCTTAATAGCAGCTTCTTTGTATGCAATTACAATACCTCTAAATGTAAAATTACCATTAATTTCAAGGTCACCGTTAACGACCAAAATTCCACAACCTTCGAGGTTTGAGTTGAATTTAACATTACCGTTTACAAAGGTTACTTTTGGTGAACTAAGTGTTCCAAGGTTAGGAATCTGACTGAGATTGGTATTAGAGTTTAAGATAATGTCAGGATTACTAACAACATCCATTGCATATTCAGTCCAGTTAGTTGTGTTTGATACAACTCCAACACTTGGTTCACCGCCTAAACCTTCAATGTCAGCAGAACCACCTATTGAATTTCTTATTGTTGTAACATTAGAGTTATTATCAACGCCTATACCGTTTAGTACATTTCCGTTATTTAACAAATTTCCGTCAATATCATGATCAAAACCACTAACAAGTATATTTCCATTAATTTTTGCTCCGGAGACTGCGTTTGTTGCAATATACATGCCGGCCGGAACAGGAAAGAATGGAAGTTTGTCTGCAGCAGCTTTAACAACAGAGGTGTGTGTGACACCCATGAATGTTGCTGTGGATTTAACTGTTACTAATGTGTCTGGTCCAATTATCTGAATATCATAAGAGCCATTATTTAGTTGATTTCCCGGAAAGGTTTTATCAAGCATGGTTGGATCAGCTTTCAGTTTCTCAAGAAAAATTTCCACACCGGAGTTTGCAATCAGTCTTGCTTGAGTTTGTTCAAACATATTAACAGTGGTTGATAAACCTTCCTTTGAATTAGCGTTTAGTTTAAGAAGAATTACCGCAACTATTGCTGTCATCCCCAAAACGAGTATTAAAGAGCTTTTTCCCATTTTATATATTCCTTGGATTTATTGTCATTTCCCAATAAGTAAAAGTAGAATCAGGAGTGCCGGTTAAAAAGTTATTAATCTTTTCTGTTGGCTCAACCCAAAACTCTGTTTTTATGTATTTGATACTATCTAATGCAGTGGTTTTTACACCGGACCCATTGAAGTAAGAAAATCTTAATTTAACTAAACCTAAAGAAGGGCCAGTAATTGAATCAGAACCATTTACAACTCTTACTAATACTACATCTCTTGTATTCGATGTGCCGGATGCATTAGTTGAATCTAATACAAAATATTCAATAACATCTACAGCACCATGACCTGCAGTTCCTGGAGCGTTTATGTCAGCAAAAAACTTCATATGTGTTGAATCTGCTATTAACATGGCAGTGCCGGTATGATTGTATCCAACTTTTCTTAAATCATAATTCAATATTTCTGCTATAGTTTTTGCATTCTGTTGCAGTTTTAATTCGTTATCTGAAGAATATGAAACACTTGTTGAATAAAGATTTAATTTTATAATTAGAAGTAAGATCATGCCCCCGATAAAAGTTGAACCCATTATGTCAAGTATTGCGCTCATTCTTTTCTTCCTTCTTATTTAGAGTGTAAAGTGAAGATATATGACAGCTTAACTGAATTTCTTAAATAAGGGCTGCTGACAGTAACTTCAACTCTTTTAAAAAATGTTTGTGCTAAACTAACTTGTTGTGGATTAGAGGACGACACATAATCAACTTTACATCTGACTGTATAATTTTCAGCGTGTGGCAGTGATACTGGTTTCTGATAACTATTAAAATCATCAATGTCGTCAAAAAGAGTTACATTGCTCTCTCCGGATTCAGGTCCAAGATATGGACTTTCGGTTAACTCGTCTGCATTTATGGCTCTAAAAACTATAGTCTCTTCGTCAAATGCCCTCTGTTTTATTTCTTCGATCATATCATCTGCAAGTGAAAATGCGGTTAGATAAACCTTATTCTCAACTTCCAATCCCAGATTTGTCAAAACTGCAGAATTGAAGTTGTATGAGACAAAAGAAAATAAAACTATAGAACCTATTGCCAATAAGGACTGAACATTTCCCATTTTTAACTAATCCTTTTTTAATAAATTTTTTGAAACTGACTGGATATATGAAGCCAATTTTTATGCCCTGCTTTGATTGATTAATAAGCTCTCTTTGATTGAAAAATTAGACCTTATTTGAGTTTTGTCAATTAGTTGCTGTGTCAAAAGAAATTTTTACCTGTAAATTTTTACTTCAAAGTTTCTTCACTTTAACAGACCGATAATTTTTTTATTTTTGTACAAGTTAAGTAATTAAAAATTGAAAGGAATTTTATGACTGCAAATTTTGATATGATTAAAAATTATTATTCCGGCTTCAGAACCAAATTATCCGATGCACGAAAAGTTCTGAACAGACCGATGACTTATGCTGAAAAAGTTTTGTACACTCACCTTTGGGAAAAACCTACAAGAGAATTTGTAAGAGGAAAAGATTATGTAGAATTAGCCCCGGATCGTGTTGCTATGCAGGATGCAACTGCTCAGATGGCGTTGCTTCAGTTTATGTCTTCAGGAAGAAAGAAAACTGCAGTTCCATCAACTGTACATTGTGATCATCTTATTCAAGCTCAGGTTGGTGCTAAAGATGATTTACTAAGAGCTCAGGAGGAGAATAAAGAAGTTTATGATTTTCTTGAAAGCATTTCCAGAAAATATGGAATTGGTTTCTGGAAACCTGGTGCTGGAATTATTCATCAGGTTGTTCTTGAGAATTATGCTTTTCCCGGCGGAATGATGATTGGAACCGACTCTCACACTCCCAATGCCGGCGGACTTGGAATGATTGCAATTGGTGTTGGCGGCGCTGATGCTGTTGATGTTATGGCTGGAATGCCTTGGGAATTGAAATGGCCGAAACTTATCGGTGTTAAGTTAACTGGTAAACTAAATGGCTGGACTTCACCAAAAGATGTAATTCTTAAACTGGCAGGAATCCTAACTGTTAAAGGCGGTACTGGTGCCATTGTAGAATATTTTGGTGAAGGAACAAACTCAATCTCCTGTACAGGTAAAGCAACAATCTGTAATATGGGCGCAGAAATCGGAGCCACAACTTCTGTCTTTCCGTTCGATGAAAAAATGTCTTCTTACTTAAGAATTACAAAACGGGCTGATGTAGCAGCATTGGCAGAAGGTCTTGCAGATGAATTGTGCGCTGATAAGGAAGTAATCGAGCATCCGGAAAAATATTATGACCAAATTGTTGAAATTAATCTTGATGAACTTGAACCGCATCTTAACGGACCATTTACACCTGATAAGGCATGGCCAATTTCAAAAATGAAGGAGGCTGTAAAGAAAGAAAATTATCCGGATAATATTTCTGTTGCACTGATTGGAAGTTGCACCAACTCCAGTTATGAAGATATTGATAGAAGTGCAAGCATTGCAAAACAAGCTCTGGCAAAAGGACTTAAGGCAAAATCTCAGTTTACAATTACTCCTGGCTCTGAACAAGTAAGAGCAACAATAGAAAGAGATGGGCAGCTTAAAGTATTAACAGATATTGGCGGTTTGATTCTCGCAAATGCCTGTGGTCCTTGTATCGGAATGTGGAAAAGAATGGATATAAAAACCGGTGAACGAAATACAATCGTTACATCATTCAACAGAAACTTTGCAAAAAGAAACGATGGTAATCCTGAAACACTTGCATTTGTTGCCTCACCTGAAATCACTACTGCACTTGCAATAGCCGGAAAGTTATCTTTCAATCCACTTACCGATGAATTGGTAAATGAGAAAGGTGAAAAAGTTAAACTTGACCCACCTGTTGGTGAAGAACTTCCGCCAAACGGATTTGATGAAGGAAGCAGTGGATTTATTCCACCGGCTGAAGATGGAAGCTCGATTGAAGTAAAAGTTGATCCAAAGAGTGATCGTTTACAATTGCTTCAACCATTTGAACCTTGGGATGGAAAAGACTTCGTTGATTTACCTGTATTATTAAAAGTTTCAGGTAAATGTACAACAGATCATATTTCGATGGCTGGTCCTTGGTTAAAATATCGCGGACATCTCGATAATATTTCAAACAACATGTTCCTTGGTGCTATTAACGCATTCACCGGTGATGCCGGTAAAACAAAAAATATTTTCACCGGCGAATATAAATCTGTTCCAGAAGTTGCCCGCGAGTATAAAGCAAAAGGAATCGGTTGGGTTGTAGTTGGCGATGAAAATTATGGCGAAGGTTCTTCCCGTGAACATGCAGCAATGGAACCAAGATATCTTGGCGGTAAAGCAATTATTGTAAAAAGCTTTGCACGAATTCACGAAACAAATCTGAAGAAACAGGGAATGCTTCCTCTTACATTTGCTGATCCAAAAGATTATGATAAGATTAAAGAAGATGACAGAATTACAATATTTGTTTCTGAACTTGCACCTGAAAAGCCAATTAAAATGCTTGTAAAACATTCTGATGGTACTCAGGATGAAATATGGCTCAACCATACAATGAATGCCTCACAAATTGAATGGTTTAAAGCAGGAAGTGCTTTGAATCTGATAGCTAAAAGTCAGAAGAATTAAAAATATGAAGAGGCTGTTCAATAAGTAAAAATTTGTCAAGATGAATTTCTTATTCTGAGCCTATCTGATGGCAGTCAATTCTGTTGAATGCTGACTTCCTTTCAGCTTTTACTTTGTCACACTTCAATAAACTCAGTGTGACAAAATTTTACTATCATCCTGATCCTTCTTTGTCAGCGGATGGCAGGCGAATCAGTATGACATAAAATTTTAATTTTTTCAACAGCTCCTTTATTAATCAGCCGCAAGTATTTTTCAATTAACTTTGGAGTCTCATCTATTCATATCTTACTTTATCACCATTAAACAGTATAGCATTCTCATTTCATTATTACTATTTTTCTTATAAACAAAAAAGGAACATTATTCGCTTATATGACTTTTCTTAATCCAGCAGTTTTAATTGGACTTTTAGCCGCTGCTATTCCGGTAATTATTCATCTGTTAAATCTTAGAAAGTTAAAAAAGATTGAATTCAGTACACTTACTTTTCTGAAAGAACTCCAAAAGAATAAAATAAGGAAGATAAAAATTAAACAATGGTTACTGCTTGCGATTCGTGTTCTGATTGTCTTATTTATTGTAATGGCTTTTGCGCGGCCTGCTCTTCGTGGACTCAGTATTGCGGGAACAACTTCTGCAGCAAAAACCACAGCAGTTTTTATCGTTGATAATTCTTTTAGTATGGCTGTGCTTGGGCAGAACGGTTCTTATTTTAATCAAGCCAAAGATTTAACAAGAAAAATTATTGAACAACTTAAAGAGGGTGACGAAGCAGCAATATTATTTCTGAGCGAAGATGAACAACAGATTAACCTGACCAATGATTTTAATCAACTTATCAACAGATTAAATCAATCTGAACTTTCTTTCATTAAAGGAGATTTGCATAAATCAATCACACTTGCTGCTCAACTTGTAAATAAGAGTAACAACTTTAATCGTGAGATTTATCTGCTCACGGATTTTCAGAAAAATATTTTTCCTCAGAATGAATTGAAAACAGATTTAAGTGAGTTGCTTAATGAGAATGTGAAACTTTATTCATTTATACTTTCGGAGAAAAAAGTTTTTAATCTTGCTGTTGACGAAATAAAAAGTGCAAATCAGATTTTCGAAAAAGATAAACCAATCACTTTTAATATTACAATTAGTAATTATTCTGAACAGGATGTTCAGAATGGAGTAATTTCAGTTTTTGTTAATCAGAAAAGAGCCGCACAGAAAAGTTTTGATGTTGATGCAGGCAAGTCTGTTTTACTTGATATAGATGCAATTGCTGATGCTGCAGGATTTGTTGATGTGTTAGCAGAAATTGAAAGTGATGATATCGAACAGGATAATAAAAGATATAACTCAGTTTTTATTCCTGATAAAATTTCTGCACTTATTGTTTCGGATGATATTGCTTCACATCGGTTTTTAAAGCTTGCGCTTCAAACTATTGGTCAGCAAAAACTGAAACTTGAAGAACGGAATTCAAATCAAATTAGCGGAGTTCAGTTAACGAATTATGATGTTGTATTTATCTGCAATGATAACATTACTCAGGGAAATGAGAAACTAATTCAATATGTGAAAGATGGTGGAAGCTTATTCATTATTCCGCAAGTTAATACTGATATCAACAGATTAAATAATCTGCTCGGAAAGTTGAATCTTCCGCTTGCAAATGGCTTTGCAGGGAAACTTAACGATAAAACTTTGTCTGTTCAGTTTGATAAAATTGATTTCAATCATCCGGTCTTTTTAAATCTATTTAAAATAGAAGATAAGAAGAATATTGAATCGCCTTCAATTAATTATTTTCTTAAATATTCAACTCAAGGCAAAGGTACAAATATTATTACACTCACTGATGGATCTTCATTCCTCAGTGAATTTAAGCAAGGTAAAGGTAAAATATTTTTGTTCAACACTGCTAATGATTTAAGCTGGAGTAATTTTCCGCTCAAGACAATTTACGCTCCGCTAATTGTAAAATCTGTCTATTATCTTTCACAGAAGGAGAATCAGCAAAATAATATTATAGCCGGAACTCCGCTGACAATTGATTTGAACAGAATTAATTCAACTCAATTTAAAATCTTTAAACCAGACAGCACAACGGAAATCATCAATGTTGATTTGACTAATCAGAAATACTTCGACTACAAAAGCACAAGTCTTGCTGGTTTTTACAAAATTTATACAGGCAATGAAATTGTTGATAACATTGCTGTAAATTTTGATAAGTCAGAGTCAAACCCTGTTTATGCAGATGAAAATGACTTTAATAAATATCTTGAAATGATAAAATTTAAAGGTAAACTTATTAACATAAACAAAGAGATAAATCCTGTTGATGCAATCAATCAGGCAAGATTTGGTTCGGAATTGTGGCGTTTGTTTTTATTGATTGCAATTTTGCTTGCAATATTGGAAATGACCATAGCAAGAAATGTTAAAAAAGAAGTTGAAGGAATAAGTACAACTAATTAAAGGAAACATAACACAAAGAATGATAGAAATTAAAAATCTTCCCAAAGAAAGAGCAATGTTGATTGCTCTCGATACTAAAGAATTCAGTAAAGAAATTGTTGAAGAACATATTGATGAGCTCGAAGAATTAGCAGATACAGCCGGAGCTGAAACTGTTTTCAAAGTAATTCAATCGAAACGCGGAATTGATCCTGCTTTTTATATCGGAAAAGGTAAAGCAGAAGAACTTGCTCAGCTTATTGAATTGAATGAAATAAACATTGTGATTTTTGATGATGATCTGACTGCCGTTCAAGTAAGAAATCTTGAAAAACTTTTTAACAGAAAAGTTATAGACAGAAGTGGATTGATACTTGATATATTTGCTTCACGTGCGAAAACAAAAGAAGCAAAAACTCAGGTTGAGCTTGCTCAGTTGCAATATATGCTGCCTCGTTTAACACGAGCTTGGACACACTTATCGAAGCAATATGGTGGAATAGGAACTAAAGGTCCTGGAGAAACTCAGATTGAGACTGATAGAAGATTAATCAGAACAAGAATCAGTGTATTAAAAGATAAACTAGAAAAGATTGAAGCTCACCGTCAGACACAAAGTTCAGGAAGGAAAAATTTTGTTAAGATTGCAATTGCTGGTTATACAAATGCTGGTAAGTCAACTTTATTTAATCTTCTCACTCAGGCCAATGTCTTTGCAGAGGATAAACTTTTTGCAACTCTTGATTCTACCACAAGAGCTTTGGAAATTGACGAAACACAGAAAATTCTGATTTCCGATACAGTGGGATTTATCAGAAAACTTCCTGCACATCTTGTTGCGTCATTCAAAAGCACACTGAACGAAGTTCGTGAAGCAGATATAATTTTACACGTGATTGATTTATCTCATCCTTATTATGAAGATCATATCAAAGTAGTGGATGAAACTCTTAAAGAATTTGGCAGTGCAGAGAAAAGAGTAATTAAAGTTTTTAACAAAGTTGATTTGATTAAAGATAAATCAATAATAGACTATGTGAAAAATATTTATAACGATAGCGTATTAATTTCTGCATCACGAGGAATAAATATTTCTTCACTTCGTGGAATGATAAAGAAAATTCTTGATGAAAACATTATTGAAGAGAATATAGAACTTCCTATCAATGCATCTAAAAAAGCATCACAAATTCACAACTTCGCTGATGTACTCAAAACCAATTATGATGAGGATAAAATTCAGATCACTTATCGCACAAGTAAACAGAACGCAGAAAAAATTAAAAAGATAATTTCTCTTTAAGTAATCTTCTTTGCGACTTAGCAACTTTGTGAAATATATTTCTTTCTTCCTCTTTCACTGTAACAATACTTATTTTTACACAACATATTTTATTTTTTTCAGGAGGAACAATGTCAATCATTCTTGATGGATCAAGCCTTACAATCGAAAAACTTGTCGCAATTGCCCGTCACAAAGAAAAAGTAGAACTAAGCAAAGAAGCAATTGAAAGAATAAAAGTTTGTCGTGCGATGCTCGAAGAAAAAATTCAGGCACGGGAAATTATGTACGGAGTTAATACTGGAATCGGAGAATTCTCTGAAGTAGTATTAACTGACGAACAAGTAAAAGATTTTCAAAGATATTTGATTTACAACCATTCAGCTGGAATTGGTGAACCAATGCCAATTGAATATGTTCGTGGTGCAATTGCAGGAAGAATAAATGTTCACGCTCACGGAAATTCCGGTTGCAGACCAGAAATTACTCTTACGCTTGTTGAAATGCTTAACAAGGATTGCATACCGGTAGTTTGTCAAAAAGGTTCTGTTGGTGCTTGCGGCGATTTAGCTCCGATGTCACAAATCGCTCTTTTAATGTTAGGTGAAGGCGAAGCATTTTACAAGGGTGAAAGACTACCGGGCAAAGTTGCATTTGAAAAAGCCGGAATTGAAATTCCCGGTTTGAAAGCTCGAGACGGTCTTGCAATAATTAATGGTTCAAATTTTATCACTGCAATCAGCGCACTGCAATTGTATGATATAAATCGTTGGCTTAAACAAGCTGAAATTGCTGCTGCAATGACTCTTGAAGCTCTTCACGCAAATATGAAACCTTACGATGTTCGTTTACATAAGCTAAGGGGATTTCCCGGTGCGGTCAGAAGTTCTCAGGCAATTAAAAAATGTATTGAGGGAAGTGATCTTCTTACTGGAAAGTTAAAACAAAAAGTTCAGGATGCATATTCAATGCGATCAACTCCACAGGTAATTGGTGCTGCACATGATGCAGTTGCTTTCGCACGCAAACAAGTAGAAATTGAATTAAACGGAGTTGGTGATAATCCCATTTTTATTCCTGAAGATAAAGTTACTCTTACTGGTGCGAATTTTCAGGGAACTCCTGTTTCTTTACCGATGGATATGGTCGGAGCTGCTGTTACAATGGTAAGTGTTCTTTCTGAAAGAAGAATGAACAGATTGAATAATCCAGCGCTGAGTGTTGGACTTCCGGCTTTCTTAACTAAAGGTGCCGGAATGTTTTCCGGATTAATGTTAAGTCAATATACTGCTGATATGCTGATTGTTGAGCAGAGAATCCTTTCAATGCCTGCTTCAATTCAATCAATTCCTGCTGCAGCTGATCAGGAAGATTTTGTTTCAATGGGTATGAATACTGCAATTAAGAATGCTCAGATTCTTGATAACGCTTATGGCATTCTTGGAATTGAATTTATGGCCGCAGCACAAGCTCTCGATTTCAGAAATCATCAGACAGGTAAAGGTGTAAGTAAAGCTAAAGAAGTAATCAGAAAGTATATTGAATTTCTTGATGTTGATCGTCCGCTTTATCCTGATCATAACAAGATGAAAGAACTCGTCAAATCCTGTGAGATACTTGAGGAAGTTGAAAAAACAGTTGGGAGCTTAGAGTAAAAAAACAATTGCACGCTGATGACGCAGATTAGACTGATTTTCACTGATTTTTTATCTAAATGATTTTTGCTCAATAAGATTTAACTTAGAATTAAATCTGTGTAAATCTGTTAAACCTGCCTTTGCCGGCAGGCAGGTCAGTGTCATCTGTGTGCCATTAAGATTAAAAGGACTTAAAATGGAAATAATATTTTTAATCATTGGTTTGGTAATCGGATTTTTGCTTGCATTCTTCTTTCTGAAGAGCAAGAAAACTATCCCTCTTGAAGAAGTAGATAAACTCAATGAAGAAATTAATTCGCTAAGAATTGAAAACGGAAAATTGGGTGAGCGAATCAAAATTCTTGAAGGGGACAAAGCTGATCTTCAATCTGAAATAAAAGTTGAAAGAGAAAAATCCGAAAAACTAACATCAGAAAATTCATCTCTGAAATCTGACTACTCAAACCTTCAACAAAAACTTGCAGAGCAAAAAGATGAACTAGAAAAACTCCAGGAAAAATTCACAAAAGAGTTTGAAAATCTTGCTAACAAAATATTTGAAGAGAAGTCAGCAAAGTTTACAGAACAGAACAAAGAAAAGTTAAGTGAAATTCTGAATCCGCTTAAAGAGAAAATTTCTGATTTCGAAAAGAAAGTTGAAGAAACAAATAAAGAGAGTATTGACAGATTTTCTTCTTTACGCCAGCAACTTTCAATGCTGAAAGATTTAAATCAGCAAATAACTCAGGAAGCTAAAAATCTGACTGAAGCACTGAAAGGGCAAACCAAAACTCAGGGAAATTGGGGCGAATTTATTCTTGAAAGCATTCTTGAAAAATCCGGACTTGTAAAAGGACGAGAGTATTCTGTTCAGGAAAGTTTAACAACTGAAGCAGGTAAAAGATATCAACCCGATGTTATTATAAATCTTCCCGAGAATAAAAGCATTGTGATTGATTCGAAAGTATCATTGATTGCTTATGAAAGATATATTTCATCAGAAGATGAAAATGAAAAAGAAAAAGCATTGAGAGAGCATATATTATCAATTCGTTCACATCTTAAAAGTTTGAACTCAAAAAATTATCAATCGCTTTACAATTTAAATAGTCTTGATTTTGTTTTGATGTTCATGCCAATTGAGCCGGCATTTGCGCTCGCTGTTCAGAATGATGCAAATCTTTTCAACGATGCATTTGAAATGAACATTGTTATTGTTAGTCCATCAACATTACTTGCAACACTTCGAACAATTGCAAGTATCTGGCGTCAGGAAAATCAAAACAGAAATGCTATGGAAATAGCAAGACAAGCAGGAGCTCTGTATGATAAGTTTGTAAATTTTTATAACGATTTAATTGATGTCGGTAAAAAACTTGATGCCGCAAAAGACAGTTATGAAGAAGCTATGAAAAAAGTTCATGATGGAAGAGGAAATCTTATAGCAGGTGTTGAAAAGATGAAACAGCTTGGTGCGAAAGCGAGCAAATCAATTCCTCCCGCAGCGTTGAACAGAGCTTTAAGTGATGAAGATAATCTTTTAGAAAAAGAATGATAATAAGATCTCCACAAACACGTGATGAATTTTTCAGATATTATGATTTGAGATGGCGGATACTTCGTGCACCGTGGAATCAACCAAAAGGAAGTGAGCAAGATGAACTTGAAGGACAGGCAATCCACATAATAGCAATTGATGAAGATAAAATTGTTGGTTGTGGCCGCGCACATTTTAATACTGAATATGAAGCGCAAATAAGATATATGGCGGTAGAAAATGAATGGCAGGGTAAAGGCGTTGGAAAATTAATTTTGGATGAATTAGAAAGAAGAGTTTTGGAAAAAGGTGCAAAGAAAATTGTTCTACACGCAAGAGAAAATGTTGTTAGATTTTATGAGAAAAATGGTTATAAGATTATTAAAGAATCTCACACTTTATTCGGAGAAATAAAACACTTTTTAATGACTAAGAATTTATAAATTGTAGTGGAGCTGATCGGGATCGAACCGACGACCTGTTCGTTGCGAACGAACCGCTCTCCCAACTGAGCTACAGCCCCATAATTTATTTCGTTCCCATCTTTACAATTTCATCAAACTCTTCTTTAGTTACAGGCATTACTGATAGTCTGTTACCTCGCTGAATCAATTTCATATTCTTCAATTTAGGATTAGATTTAATTTCATCAAGAGTTACAGGATGTTTGAACTCCTTTTTTAATTTTACATCAACCATATACCATGTTGGCTTTTCCGGATCTGCTTTAGGATCATAATGATCATTATCCGGATCAAATTGAGTGTGATCAGGATATCCTTCTTTCACAACTTCACAGACACCCATCACAGCAAGTGGATCGGAGTTGCTATGATAGAATAAAACCAAATCACCTTTTTTCATTTCATCTCTTAAAAAATTTCTTGCCTGATAATTACGAACGCCGTCCCAATAAGTTGTTTGGTTTTTACTTTTCTTTAAGTCGTCCCAGGAAAAAACATCCGGCTCTGATTTAACCAGCCAATATTTGATTGACATAAAATACTCTCCATTATTTAGCAGTTGTTAATTGTTACTTTGTGTTTTTCAATTTCAATGTGACTGATGATAAATTTAAATGAAACTTTTCTTTCCATTATGAATCTTACATAACAAAATTAATAATCCTAATAAACAAAAATGAAAGGGAAATAATATGGAACAGACGAATAGAAAAGGTATTCCTCTGATTGGCGAGAAAATGCCCTCAATGGAAGTTCAGACAACTCACGGGATGAAAAATATTCCGGAAGATTACAAAGGCAAATGGATTGTTTTGTTCAGTCATCCAGCTGATTTTACACCGGTTTGTACAACTGAATTTGTTGCATTCGCAAAAAGAAATGATGAATTCAAAAAACTTAATGCTGAGTTAATTGGACTATCAATCGATCAGGTATTTTCACATATTAAATGGGTTGAGTGGATTCAGGATAATCTGAAAGTTAATATCCCATTTCCTATTATAGCTGATGATATGGGCAAAGTTGCTGAATCACTTGGAATGATTCATCCGGGGAAAGGTACAAATACGGTTCGTGCAGTATTTATAATTGATCCCGAAGCCACAATCAGATTGATGATTTACTATCCGCAGGAAGTCGGAAGACAAATTGATGAAGTGCTTCGTGCTTTAAAAGCTTTGCAAATTTCAGATAAGAATAAAGTTGCAATGCCTGAAAACTGGCCTCACAATGAACTCATTGGTGATAAGGTAATAATTCCGCCTCCAAAAGATATGGCTTTAATTGAAGAAAGAAATAAAGAAGAAGGATACGATTGGTGGTTTAAGTTTAAATCACTGAACAATTAATTTTAACTTTTATTCAAATACCGACCTGATCAGAGGGTCGGTTTTTTATTTTAAATATTTTAGCAAAAGGTTGACATATAATATTGAATTGCTGATATTTGTTAAGAATTATATCCATTAGTGCAATCTTATAAGTAAACTTTTTATCATTCATTTCGGAGGATGCTATGAAAAACTTGTTTACGATTTTTTTGCTCTTCTTTATTACAACTTTCGTTTTCCCACAAACAGGATCTGTTGAATTAAGAGATGGCGGAGGAACCTTAGTTAGTACACACGCCTCAATAGCTGAAGCTTATAATGCGATTCCTACACCAATGACTCAATCTTATTTGATCGAAATTCTTTCTGCTTATAATCAAAGTTCGGAGACCATTCCTATTACATTAACGGCAAAAGATGGTGCAAGTGCTTCAAATACAATTACAATCAGACCAGCTTTAGGAAATTCCGGAGAAGTTATTTCAGGCAATTCAACTGCTGGCATTATTGTACTTAATGATGCTGATTATATAATTATAGACGGAAGACCAGGCGGCTTTGGAAATGCTCCTGATTTCAGAATTGAAAATTTAGCAACTACAGGAACAAACTCTAATACAATCTGGCTACAGAATGGCGCTTCAAATAATGTGATTAAATATGTTCATATAGTAAATAACACACAGAATACTGCAGGACCGCGCGCAATTGTTATTGGTACCTCCACTACAACAGGAAATAGTAATAACCTTATTACCTATTGTAAAATTGAAGGTGGAAGAAGTGGAGTTGGAATTGCGGGTAGTACAACTGTCCCAAATGATAATAACAGAGTTTCTAAATGTGAAATATTTAATTGGGGTTATGCAGGTATCTGGGTTGTTTCTGGTTCTATGAATTTTACTGCTGACTCAAACAGAATCTATCAAACAGTTGGAGTAAATAACACAATTGTATCCGGAATTATTATGACTACAATGGCTGGAGCTACATATGATATAAAAAAGAATTGGATTTATGATTTACAAACAACCGCTACATCAAGCTCCAACATTAGAGGTATTTATGCTGCCGGACCGGCAGCGGGCACAATTTTCAATGTTGAAAATAATATGATTTCAAATGTCCTTGATAACCTTAATGCTCAAACAGTAACCGGAATTGAGTTTCTTGGAAGCAATGCTTATACAGCTAATATTTATTATAACACTATAAAAATTGGTGGAACTCATAGCGGCGGAACAGCAGGCGCAACAACTTCAGCAGGAATTAGAATTGGTGCCGCAGCAATCACTCTTAATATGAAAAATAATATAGCAATTAATCAAAGAACAGGCGGTAATGTTAATCATATTGGTTTTGCATTGATAAACAACACAGGTACTTACAACATTGATTATAATTGTTATTATGCTGATGGCACAAATAGTTTTCAGACCTATGTAGGTACTACAGGATATAATAATTTAAGTGATTATAAAACAGCAGTTGCACCAAATGAACAAAATACTATATTCAAAAATGTTTCATTTGTCTCGTCAACTGATTTACATCTTGTTCCGCCTTCAGATGGTGATACAGATTTAGCTGGAATTCCAATCACTGGAATAGTTGATGATATTGATGGGGATTTAAGAGACGGTCAATATCCTTATCGTGGTGCAGATGAAGGAACTACAATCCCAGTTGAATTAACATCGTTTACTGCTTCAGTAAATGGTAACTCAGTTGCTTTAAGCTGGTCAACTGCTACTGAAACTAATAATTTTGGTTTTACAATTGAAAGAAAATCAAATTTCACAGATTGGATTTCTGTAGGTTTTGTTAATGGAAATGGAACTTCAGTAACTATAAATAATTATTCCTTTTTTGATAAAGAGCTTCCTGCCGGAATTTACAATTATAGATTGAAGCAAACCGATTTTAATGGAACTTTCAAATACTACAATCTTGAGGAGACTATAGATATTGGTTTGCCAACAGAATTTCATTTGTTTCAGAATTACCCGAATCCATTTAATCCAACAACAGTTATAAGTTGGCAGTCGCCAGTCGGTAGTAGGCAAGTTCTGAAAGTCTATGATTTACTTGGTAATGAGGTAGCTACATTGGTTGATGAATACCGAGAGGCTGGCAAATATGAAGTAATTTTTGATTCAAAAGATTTATCAACCGGTATATACTTAATTCAGCTTAAAGCAGGCGAATTTATTGCAACGAAGAAAATGACACTTTTAAAGTAGATTTGGTTCTCATTTTATCAATTAAAACCTTGTTTCGACCCGGAACAAGGTTTTAATATTTTCTTAATATTAAATGTGAAAATTATTATTATTTTTACTGCATAAATTCAAACATATTTTTCAAAGGGATTTGCTATGAAAAAACTATTACTGATTATCTTTCTTTTGGCTCCACTTTCATTTTCTCAGCTTTTGATGGAAGAGAATTTTAACTATGGAGCTAGTGATAATCCTGACATTACAGCTTTAGCATCGAATTGGATAAGACACAGCGGAGCTCAAGGCCCTGCTTATGTGGCTGCAGGCTTAACTTATGCAGGTTATCCTGCCTCTGGAATTGGAGGAGCGCTATCGTTTACAAATGGATCCTCTGGTGTTAATGACGGTGATGTGCACAGGAGATTTACTGATTCTATCAATACTGCACAAAACATTTATGCCTTTTTTATGGTTAGATTAGCTTCAGCAAGAGCTACCGCTGATTATTGTTTTCACTTAGGACCATATACCATTGGTACTATATTTAGAGGCAGAGTATTTTTCAGAAATTTTGGTTCAGGTTATGTAGTTGGACTTTCTAAATCAACTGAAACCAGAACAGAGGACTCATCTGTTGTACTTAATTTTAATCAAACATACCTATTCGCATTAAAATATATTTTCAATCCTGCTGCTGCAGATGATGATCAGGTTGTATTATATGTTTACGAAAATGGATTTCCACTAACTGAACCTGGCACTCCGATTTTAACAATTGGGCCAATTGGAACAGGTGTTGGTTCTGATCCAGTAAATATTGGTTCTTTCGCCGTTCGGCAAGGTACAAACACTCCAACTGGTTTAGTTGATGGAATCAGAGTAGGTACTGATTGGACTTCTACAATTCCTGTTGAGTTAACCTCATTCACAGCTTCAGTCAGCGGAAATAATGTTTTACTGAAATGGAATACAGCAACTGAAATTAACAACGCAGGTTTTGATATTGAAAGAAGAACCACTAACAGTGATTGGAAAAAAGTTGGCTTTGTCCCTGGTGCCGGAACTACAACTGAAAAACTTAGTTATTCATTCAGCGATAGAAACCTTGGCAAAGGAAAATATCAGTATAGATTAAAACAAGTAGATTTCAACGGAACATTCGAGTATTCAAATATTGTTGAAGTTGATGTAGTTTCACCTGCTAAATTTGAGTTAGCACAAAACTATCCTAATCCATTTAATCCTTCTACATCAATCAGCTTTACAATTCCACAATCAGGTAATGTAAAAGTATCAGTTTACAATTTGCTCGGACAGGAAGTTACTACTCTTGTTAATGAATACAGAGAAGCAGGAACATATAATATTGAGTTTAATGCTGTAAATCTGAACAGTGGAGTTTACCTCTACAAACTAGAATCAAATGGTTTAACACTAACTAAGAAGATGACGCTGCTTAAGTAATAACCCCAGTTTTCAGTTTAGGGGATGACATAATCTGATCTTGTCATCCCTTTTTTATTTTACCTGAGGGAGAAAATTAGTTTACAGATCAAAAAAGGAGGTAGTTATGAATCGAAGAAACATTTCTTCCGGAGTTATTTGGGAAGACATTGTTGGATATTCTAGAGCTGTAAGAATAGGGAATTTAATTGAGATTTCCGGAACGACTTCAATCATTGATGATAAGCTTGTCGGAAAGGATGACGCCTATCTTCAAACGATAACTATTTTAAATAAAGTTAAATCCACACTTGAAAAAGCTGGTGCTTCATTAAAAGATGTTATAAGGACCAGGATGTTTGTAACCGACATAAGCAAGTGGGAAGAATACGGAAAAGCCCATCAGGCATTTTTTGGTAAAATTAAACCTGTTACTTCAATGATTGAAGTTAAATCGCTAATTGATCCCGATATGCTAATTGAAATTGAAGTAACAGCAGTTGTTGAAGTATGAATAACAGCATTCAATTTGTTGTATTTATAATTCAAAAATAATTTTTCAAATGTATAGCAATTACAGATTGAATATTAATCAAATATTATTTTAATTACGAAAAAGTCCTGATGAGAAAATCCTTTCTAAAAAATCTTTCACTCCAACCATTTTCCAAACAATCCGAGATAGAATAATCTGTAAATATCAGTATTATCAATTTTCCCATTCATTTTATCTGAATGTAAACCGTGAGCACGAGCAACAACTCCACCTGTAACATCTCCATAACAACTCCAGCTTATTCCAAACGGGGAACGATTTCCATTTCTATCAGGTGCAGAAATAAATGGAAGTGTTCCGGTGCCTTCTCTTCCATCAATAGGTGAACCATTAGCATCTCTTTCGGGTAGAGGATTATTCTCTGTCAAATTATCTATTTCATATCCAACAACTTCAAGTCCGCCCGCTTCACTGTCTGAAGCTGTTACAAGGAGCGTATTCGGATTTTGTTCAATAAACTTTAGAGCAAAACCAATCGCCTCGTCTGCATTACTTAATGCCTCAAGTTTTCCGTTTGCATTATTTCTGTTCCCGAAGTTATCCGTTCCTTCCTCTTCAACCACAAGAAAAAATTGTCCTTTACGCGATAAAAACTCGAGAGCAAACTTAGTCATCTCTGCAACTGTTGGTGCAGCAGGATTAAAATTAGGCAATCCTTTCTCTTTAAGTTCTTCTTCTGTTCGGTCATTAAATGTACTTCTTGCTGCAAAAATGCCCAGAATCTTTTTTTCATCGAAAGATGTATTAAGAAGTTCTTCTTTTGTGTAAACGACTTTATAACCATTCGACTCAGCCCAATCAACAAGATTTAAACCATCAGTTCTTTTTCCGTTTTGCGAATGCCGGCCTTTTGTTCCTTCAGGTAAAAGAAAATCTTCTCCACCACAAAAAATTAAATCTACTCCGGACTGAATTACATCTTTAGCAATTTCATTGTAATTAGCTCTTTTAGAATTGCTGGAAACAAACACTGCAGTACCTGGTTCTTCAATCGAACCGGAATTAATTAGACCTGTATAAATTCCTTGTTGCATCGCTTCTTTCATGATGCTGAGTCTTTTACCCGAGCGGGAAACAGGAACTTCATTATCAATCTTGCCGAAATCATCAACATCAGCTTTAACTCCATAAGCATGAATAGTAGCCCCAGCGTTTGAAGATGCAGTAACACGATTTCTTATATGTCCCTGGTATAATCCAATCGAATTCATCTTATCCCAATTTAATTCACCATCCGGACCAACTTTCAAAATTCTTAAAGCATTCCAATCTGCCAATCCGGTTCCGTCTGGATGAATAAAGATTACATTACCTTTTGTTGTAACAGGTTGACAAAAACTGATTGAAAAAAAAATTAGTACTAGTAATGAGATTTTCTGTAACATTTTCACTCCATACAAAGAAATTTTTGAAATAATTTCTTCCTAAATATAAATTATTAAATATTAAGCTGTTGTTAAGTTTTTTTTGTATTCAATTAATGTGGAATTAAATTTGTGCCGCTGTTTTTATGAGTAAACATATTCAGGAGTTTTTGAATAATGGCTAAAAAAAATAACGGAACTTCTAACGGCAACTCAATATTCTTTACAGATAAAGAAGATCCGGAAAGTTTTTCTATTTCGAATCAATTTGCCGAGCATTTAGAATTTACACTTGTTAAGGATAGAATTACTGTTACAAAAGATGATGCTTATTACGCTCTTTCGCTTGCTGTTCGCGATAGAATGGTAAGAAGATGGCTTCGTACTCAAAGAGAATATCATATTAAAGATACCAAAAGAGTCTACTACCTTTCACTCGAATATCTGATGGGAAGGCTTCTTGGTAATGCTCTAATCAATCTTGATTATTATGAAGAATGTCGGGAACTTCTGAAAAAAGATGGTTACAATCTCGAAGAGATTAAAGAATACGAACACGATATGGGTTTAGGTAACGGCGGTTTGGGAAGATTAGCTGCCTGTTATCTTGATTCGATGGCAACCTTGCAGCTTCCGGCATTCGGTTATGGAATCCGATATGAGTACGGAATTTTTGCGCAGGAAATAGAAAATGGTTATCAGGTTGAATATGCCGACTACTGGTTGAAAAACGGAAATCCTTGGGATATTCTGAGAAGGTCTCTTCAATATCGTGTTAAATTCTATGGCAGAGTTGAAAAGAAAGTTTATCCTGACGGAACTTATTATTTTGATTGGGTTGATACGGATGATGTTCTTGCTGTTGCTTACGATGTTCCTATTCCCGGTTATAAAGTTAAGAATGTAAATAATCTTCGTCTATGGCAGGCAAAAGCTGTTTCGGATTTTGAATTTTCTGATTTTAACAGAGGCAATTATGTGGAAGCAGTTGCTAAGAAAAATGAGTCTGAAACTATCTCAAAAGTTCTTTATCCAAACGATACTTATGTTGAAGGAAAATTCTTAAGATTAAAGCAGCAGTATTTCTTCGTGTCTGCAACTTTGCAGGATATTATCCGCAAGTTCAAAATAAATCACGATAGCTTTGAAGAATTTCCTGATAAAGTATGTATTCAATTAAATGATACACATCCTGTTGTTGCAATTCCTGAGCTGATGAGAATTCTTATTGACCAGGAAAGAATGGGATGGGAAAAGGCGTGGGATATTACAACAAGAACCTTTGCCTATACTAATCACACAGTTGTTCCTGAAGCACTTGAAGAATGGAATGAATCAATATTCGGTGAGCTGCTGCCTCGTCATCTTCAAATAGTGTATGAAATCAACCGAAGATTTCTGGAAGATGTGAAGAAGAATTACACATCTGATGAAAAAATATTAGAGAAACTTTCAATCATTTCTTCTGGTCCGGAAAAAAGAGTTCGAATGGCAAATTTGGCTATTGTCGGAACTTTTGCAGTTAATGGTGTTGCTGAACTTCATACACATATTCTTAAGACGAGAATATTTCCTGATTTTCATAAAATTTATCCGAAGAAATTTTTATGTGTTACAAATGGAATAACACCAAGACGCTGGATTCGCGCTGCTAATCCGGAATTATCAAAACTTATTACTTCAAAAATTGGTGAAGATTGGGTTAGAGATTTATCTCAGTTGAAAAAGCTTGAGCAATTTGTTGACGATGCTTCGTTTAGAAAAAAATGGCGCGAAGTTAAAATGTATAATAGAAGAATACTTATCGATTATATTAAAGATGAAAACAATATTGATGTTAATCCCGACTCAATTTTTGATGTACAGGTAAAGAGATTTCACGAATACAAAAGACAATTGCTTAATGTTCTGCATGTAATTACTCTCTACAACAGGATTAAAGATAACCCAAAACTAAAAATAGTTCCGCGCACAGTAATTTTCGGTGGTAAAGCTGCACCAGCTTATTACGCTGCTAAAATGGTAATCAAACTGATTAACTCAGTTGCTGATGTTGTAAATAATGATCCTGATGTTGGTGATAAACTTAAAGTAGTTTTCCTTAAAAATTATTCAGTTACTCTTGCTGAGAAAATTATTCCTGCTTCAGATTTATCAGAACAAATTTCTGTTGCAGGACTTGAAGCTTCCGGAACAGGCAATATGAAATTTGCTGCAAACGGCGCTTTAACAATAGGAACGATGGATGGTGCTAACATTGAAATTCTCGAAGAAGTGGGAAAAGAAAATATTTTTATTTTCGGATTACTTGCTGAAGAAGTTGTTGAACTGAAAGCCAGAGGATATAATCCAAGAAAGTATTATGAAAGCAATCCATCATTAAAGAGAGTAATTGATATGATTGCTTCTAACTATTTTAACCCGAAAGAGCCGGGAATTTTTAATGATATGATAAATGGACTGATGAATGTTGATTACTACTGTGTCTTCGCTGATTATCAGGCATACATTGATACTCAGGATAGAGTAGCAAAAGAATTTTTAGATCAGGAAGAATGGACAAAAAAATCAATTTATAATGTAGCCCGGATTGGAAAATTCTCAAGTGACAGAGCAGTTAGTGAGTATGCAAAGAAGATATGGAATGTTAAACCTGTAAAACTCAATAACGGAAATTCAAATCACGATTAAACAGAAAGGGCAAAACATTTTTGATGGCTTACGAAATTAATCCTAAAGTTAAAATCGGACATATTCATCTCACCGTTTCAAACTTAGATAAAGCTTTATCATTTTACAGAGACCTACTTGGATTTCAGGTAACCGCAAGATTTGGTTCATCTGCTATATTTCTTTCATCAGGCGGATATCATCATCACATAGCATTGAATACTTGGGCAGGTGAAGGTGCACCAAATCCACCTAAAGGAACAACTGGTTTATACCATTTTGCAATTTTATATCCAAGCCGTCAGGAACTTGCAAAAGCATTTAAAAGAATCTGGGAAGAAAAATATCCAATTGAAGGAGCTTCTGATCACGGAGTATCTGAATCTATTTACCTCAGAGATCCTGACGGAAATGGTGTTGAGTTATATGCAGACAGACCTTTTGAACTATGGCCAAGAGATGAAGATGGAAATGTTCTTATGATTACTAAAGCTCTTGATTTACCAAGTTTACTAACAGAATTGGAATAATAAAATGTTAAGCGTACTAAGAAAATTTTTATTTGAAGAAGATGATCAAACATCTTACAGTGAAGTACAACATAACAAAGATGTTGATAAAAAACTTCAGGTAGCTGCTTGTGCTTTGTTCATTGAGCTCGCAAAAGCTGATGGAAAGTTCACTGATGAAGAAAGGAACTTTGTTATCAATCATATGAAGAAGTGCTTTAATATTGATGAAGAATATGCTAAAGAGTTGATGGAGCTTGCTGAGAAAAGAGTTAGAGAAAGTGTTAGTATTTATGAATTTACCGGGGAAATAAATGAGCACTTCACTCAGGAGCAAAAAGAAAAATTAATTGAGAATTTATGGCGATTAGTATTTGCTGATGAAAAAATGCATACTTATGAAGACCATCTTATGAAAAAAGTAAGTCTTACTTTGAATATTGAACATAAGAAACTGATAGAGAAGAAATTACTTGTAAAAGCTGAGCTGGGTTTGAATTAAAAGCTCGTCACCCCAGGTATGTTAGAAAAAGTGCCGCGCATCAAAACACTTATTTCTATCTGCCCGGAGTGACTAAAATTATTTTTTCAATTCAGATTCAATCAATGAAACTATTTTTTCGCTGGTTGGTTCAACAGAGCTTGGAAATCTTGCAATAATTTTTCCATTCTTTCCTACTAAAAACTTTTCGAAATTCCATTTGATATCACCTTTACCAGTAACGGGATTGTCAGTCAAAATTGAATAGAGTGGAGATTGATTTTTCCCATTAACATCAATTTTGTCGAATAATCTGAATGTTACATTAAACTTTGATGAACAGAAGTTTTTTATTTCTTCATTTGTTCCCGGCTCCTGATTACCAAATTGATTACAAGGGAAAGCAAGAATTTCAAATCCTTTATCTTTATAATTCTCATACAAATCCTGCAATCCAGAATACTGTTTTGTGTAACCACAATAGCTTGCAACATTTACTATTAACAAAACTTTATCTTTATAATCTGAAAGGTTTACTTCTTTGCCGTCAATATCTTTTACTTTTATTGAAGAAATATTGTCTTTCACTTTTGCTCCTTTCTGATTTTGTGAATATGACTGCAGTGTAAAAACTGACAATAGAATGAATAAATACATTGCTGTTTTCATAACTCTTTACCTTTTTTATTATAAACGAAATGAAAATTAACTTAGTTCAATTTGATCAGTCAGCTTTTGAACTTCTGTAGAAATCCATAACCAGGCAAGAGGTAGTAAAATATCCGGATTGTTTTCTAATCTTAGAAATTCTAACACCTGCAAATTGACCAATAAAATAAGCCGCAACAATTATTGGATAGGTATAAAATGCAAATCCAATCTCTGAGTAAATTCTTAGAAAAACAACAAACGGTACCGGAATGTGAATTGCAAGTATCCATTGAAGAGATTTCTTCCGAACATTAGAACGCCAGTATCCGAATGGTATATTTATTAAAAATGTCGCAAGCGTTACAAGAATTAAATTCATACTTTATAATTTTTTTGTTCGGCGAACATAAAAAGAGATAGATATGTTTTACAAGTGATTTTTCGCAGCCGAAAGAGTTCTACCTCCAATTAGTTAAAAAACTTATAAAGCTGATTGATTAATTGAAAAGCATTATTCCTTAATCTGAAATCTACATTACACAGAGATTAAATCAGAGACTTGCACAGAGAACCACAGAGGTTTAATGTTTTGGAAGCTCAGATACATCAACTTTAATTACTTCATTTATCTGTTTTCCAAGAAATAATTCCGCGACTTCTTTAAATGTCGTTGGAAGATCACTTACATAAAAAGATGCATTTCCCGGAATAGCTGAATTCGTCTCTAATCCGATTCTATGCAATTCACTTCTCACCACTTCTGATGAAGCAATTCCTGAATCAATTAACTTAACATTCTTACCAATTACATCCTGAATTACATCAGCCAGGATTGGATAATGAGTACAGCCAAGTACAAGTGTGTCAATTGATTTTTCTCTTAGTTCTTTTAGATATTCTTCTGCAATTTCATAAGTAGCTTTATGGTGTGTCCAACCTTCTTCAGCTAATGGTACAAAAAGTGGACAAGCTTTTTCATACACTTCAATCTCAGAATCAATTTCTTTAATTGCTTTTGAATAAGCTTTGTTTGAGATAGTTGCTCGTGTTCCGATTACACCAATTTTTTTGTTTCTTGTTTCATCAATTGCCATTTGAGCGCCGGGCACAATCATTCCGATTATCGGTACATCAAAATTTTTCCTTAGTTCATTTAGCGCAATTGACGATGCAGTATTACAAGCCACAACAACCGCTTTAACACCTTTTTGAAGCAGAAATTTTGTGTTCTGAATTGAATATTCAATTACAGTTTCATTCGATTTTGAACCATAAGGCACCCTTGCTGTATCACCAAAGTAAACAATGCTTTCTTTTGGTAAAACCGACATCAATCTTTTTACTACTGTTAGTCCACCAATACCGGAATCAAAGACTCCGATTGGTTTCTCCTTTTCCATGAAATTCAATTTAATACCTGTAAAAGTTTAGAATAAAATCGTGGCAAATTTAGTGAAAGTAATTTATAAATTTTTCAGAAGTCTGTGATAAATGTTTAGTGAGATAAAATTGAAATACTTATAAGATTTGTTCAATAGTATTGATAAGCTCAGACTGAATAAATGCCAGATCTGATTGTGATATTTTCTTTCCCCTTTGATTCAGAACATAAAATGAATCAACAATATCATCGCCTTTAGTAGAAATTTTTGCAAAGTGAATTATCAATCCAAGTTCGCTCATCTTTCTGGTGATATGATAAAGAAACCCAAGTCGGTCTGGTGAAAATACATCTATAATTGTGTAACGCTCGTGATTATCAAAACTCACTTTTACTTGTCCGGTTCTACCAAAAAGTTTTTGTTCCAGTCGCTTCCATCTGGATTTGAGCTGAGATACTTCTTTATGCACTTCAAGATAACCTGTTAATGCATTCTCAAAATCCTTTTGGATTTTTTCGTATTTAGCCGGATCAACTTTTTTATGTGTGCGGAAATCTGTTACATTAAAAGTATCTATAACAATTCCATCTTTACGAGTGAAAATTTTTGCATCGTGAATGTTGACATCGTTTATTGCAAGAACTCCACAAAGCTTGGATAGAAGTGCAGGAAAATCTTTTGTAATGATTGTAATGTTTGTATAATCTCCAAACTCCTTGAACATTACAGCAATATCTTTTTCGAAACCGATTTCTTCAATGTGTTTTGCAATTTCTTCCTCAGAAAAATGACTTGCATAGCCAACATCATCGTGCATTGATTCAAGATGTTCTTTAACATCTGATTCTGAAATTAAATCAGAGTGTTTTGAAATTTCTTTAGGAACAATATAAGTATTTGAATAAAGAAGATCTTCGCCTGAAATCTTATCTGCAATCATTGCTCTAGATTTTCTGTAAAGTTCATACAGAAGCTCCGATTTCCATGTTGTCCAAACTGCTGGATTAACAGCTGAAAGATCTGCATAAGTTACGAGATAAAGTAAATCAAGTTCTTCGGTCGAATTAAAATGTGATACAAAATTATTCAAAGTTTCAGGGTCATTCAGGTTTCTTCTGAAAGCCACTTGTTCCATCAAAAGATGATTGCGAACAAGGAATGCAACTTTTTCAACTTCACTTTCATCATAACCTAAACGATACATAACTGATGATGCAATTTCTGCACCGAATAATTCGTGTCCGGCAATGTTAATAGGTTTTGCGATATCATGAAAAATCATTGCAAGGAAAAGTATTTCCTTTTCAGGAATGCTTCTGTAAATTTTTCCAAGGTGTGAATTATCGTTGGCAAGTTTCTCTAAATTTTTTATTGTAACGAGAGTATGCTCATCGGCAGTATAACAATGATAAACACCTGCCTGCATAAATCCGTTTAGTTCTCTGAACTCAGGAAGAAAAGCTCCAAGCACACCAAGTTCATTCATTGCATAAAGTGTGTCGCCAACATTTCTCGGCAGACGAAGAATCTCTCTGAAAAAAACTGATGACTCGCTTTCAATTAAATCGAATTTTTGATTATGCACTTTATCTACAATTGCTCTTCTTAAATTGTCATCGAAGTATGCATTGTGAAGTCCTCTGTAATAATAAGCGCGAAGAATATCTGAAAAGGAAAGATTCTCCGGCTGGTTTGCATAAATTACTTTTCCTTTGATAAAAAAATCATCATCGAGTGCAAATGCAAGTGAGTCGGGAACAGGTTCAAGAATTTCAAGTAAATATTTTTTGATTACTGATTTTGAAAAACGATAGATTGTAATAGCTGATTCAAAATATTCTTTCATAAAATTCTGAAGCTCACTTTGCGGAAGACCAAAAACTTCAAGAAGCTTTTGCTGATGAATAAATTCAAAACGATCTGTTTTGCTTTTAGTAATCAGATGCAGAAAATGCCTTAGCTTTAAGATATGTTTATAAGCTGATAAAATATTTTCTGCTTCTTTTGGTGTTGTGTAATTTTTCTCAGTCAGTAATGCTAATAATGCTTCAGTTTGTGTTTGTTCAAATTGCCAGTTTATTAAATCCTTATGATCAAGAATAAACATCCATTCAATTGATTGTAAATCTCTTAACCCGCCTGCAGATAGTTTAAGGTTTGGCTCGAGAATTTTAGGGGAATCACCAAATTTAGCATAACGCATTTTCTGATCTTCAATAAATGCGCGCAAGAGATTTGTTTTCACTGTTTCGTCAATTGAATCAAGCAATTTACCAATCCAATTTGTATAAACATTATGATTTCCCGCAATAAATCTAGTCTCAAAGAATTGCGTAAATGCGTGGAGATCTGAATCGCGGAACTTTAAAATGTCAGAAGTATCTCTTACCGTATGAGAAACTTCAAGACCGGCATCGAATAACTTTGTAATCAAAGAGACAATGTCACTCTTATCCTTCTCAACATTTTCTGAAATTATCATCAAATCAACATCAGAGTAAGGCGATAATTCTCTTCTGCTAAAACTGCCAGCTGCTGCAATGGCAAAATTAAATTTTTCGTCTGAGATAATTTCACGGATTGTATTTTCCAAAAGAATGCTGAATTTTTTACTAAACTCAAGCGAATCAGAATCTTTATTAAGCTCAGAAAAAATATTATGCCTTTGAGAATGAAAAGATTTTTTTATTTGCAGCAGCTTGTTCATAAAATTAATTATTACGAAAAGTTGATATCTTCATCATAGTAATCATCGTTGTAATATTCTGCTTCAACAACTGATGAAATTCCACCACGAACATTGAAATCAGCAATTATTCTCATGTATCTTGGTTTTACCACAGCCACCAGGTCATCAAGAATCTGGTTAGTAAGACTTTCATAAAATATTCCATCATTCCGATAGGAATGGAAATAAAGTTTTAATGATTTCAGCTCAACACAAAGAAGGTCAGGAATATATTCAACAGTAATCGTTGCAAAATCAGGTTGACCAGTTTTCGGACAAAGCGAAGTAAATTCAGGTGCAACATGTGTAATTGTATAATCTCTGTCGGGATATTTGTTTTCAAAAACTTCCAGGATTTTTCTTTTATTATTCATAGTAGTTCCTTTTGTTAAATATAAATTGGTTTAGTTTTATAAGGAATCGGATCATCGATTCCGGCTTTTTGAAATCCTCTAAGACGAAGAGCGCAGCTATCACAAACTCCGCAAGCTTCATCTTCATTCTGATAGCAGCTCCAGGTTAAATGAAGCGGAGCATTGAGTTCTATACCTTTTTTAACAATTTGTTCTTTCGAAAAGTTTATGATTGGAGTTTTAATCTTAATATGAGTTTCTGGTTTTGTACCAAGTTCAACCATTTTTTCAAATGCAGAGAAAAATTCCGGTCTGCAGTCAGGATAACCGGATGAATCTTCGTAAACAGCTCCGATAAAAACTGCCTGTGCACCTATTACTTCTGCCCAACTGACACAGGCAGCAAGTATATTTGCATTTCTGAATGGTACATAAGAAGATGGAATTTCTTTGCTGCTCAGATTTGCTTTGCTTACTTCAATATTAAAATCTGTTAATGAAGATCCACCGATTTTAGAAAGATGAGTGTAATCAATAATTAAACGATATTTTACATCGTAATAGTCAGCAATTTCGTTAAACGCTTTGAGTTCACGCTTTTCGGTTCTTTGTCCATAGTTGATATGAGCTAAAGCCAGTTCATAATCCTGTTTGGCGATTGCAGCGGTTATGCAGCTATCCATTCCACCGCTAACAGCAACAACTGCGATATTTTTTTTAGTATCATTCATAAGTAAATATTCTCAGATTTGCCTTTTGAAAGACAGGTAAAAATAGTGAAAAATGAGCTTATTAGATAGTACTTTTACTCTGATTAGCCAAAAGCGAAAGGAAATTAGGTAACTCTTTCTTTAAACTATTTATCATTAAATTTGCGCGAAATAATTTAAGAAGTAAAATGGATCCAATTAATATTTTAATTGCACTTAATATAGTTGTAACATTCGCAGCAAATGTAAGTGGAGCTAAAAAAGGAGTTAAAGATAAAGTCGCGGTATTTCGCGATAAACCTAAAACATATTTACAAACTCTTCCGCTGGCAATCTCTACAATAAATTTATTGATACTTATCTTAGCTGTTTTTCAGATAGGAACTTTAGCTTATGAAGAAAAATATTTTTCCATAAGAGTTACTGCTCTGGTTGTATATCTGATTTTCTCCTGGTTCCAAATATGGGCATATAAAACTTTAGGTGATTATTATTCTCAGGAAATTGCTGTCAGAAAAGAGCATAAAATAATTTCTACCGGACCTTATAAACTAATTCGTCATCCTCAATATTTATCTCAGATTATTGTTGATATTGCCGGTGCTGTTGCAACTTTGAGCTTTATTCTTCTCCCATTGGCAATAATTCAGATTCCGTTCCTGATACTTCGTGCTAAGGAAGAGGAAAAACTCTTTGCAAAATATCTTCACAATGACTTCAATGCTTACAAAGAAAAGTCCGGATTTATGCTTCCATTTATCGGATAAAATGATGAAAAGATTTTTATCATTTATAATTTTTCTGTGTTTCAGTTTTACTGCTTTCACTCAGAATAAAAATGAGATAGTTGTTATTGATGGAAATAAAACCACCACAATTCCTGCTTTTGTTAGAGAAGGCACATATTATTTATCTTTAAAAGATTTTGCTGATAAGTTTCAGATAAATTATTACTACAATCAATCAGCAAAGAAAATTGAATTAAAAAATGATAAATATTTATTCAAAGTATCTTCCAGAAATCCTTTTGTTGTGCTTACAGACAAAAAAGATAATAACCAATCAATATTTCAACTTGCAACTTCAACATATTTCATCGCCGATAAGATTTTCATTCCATTGTATTACAGTACAGATGTTTTACAAAAATTTCTTGGTACTGCTCTGAAATATGAATCTCCGAATAAACTTATCATTCAGAAAGGTTTTGCACTGACTGAAGTAACTGAAGAAAAAACAGATTTCAGGCACGATGTTACCGGTTTGGAGATAGATGAAAAAGCCAATGGAACTTTGATAAGATTAAAATCAAATAAGCGAATTCCATCTTATGCTAGTTCCTTTAAAGATGGAGTGCTGACTTTGGTATTCAGAAAAGTTAATGCCGACATTGTAAATACAAGCTTTGAAGGAACCGGTGTAGTAGTAAAGAAGATTCAATCTAAAAATGTTGGTAATGATCTGGAATTGAAAATATTTGTCGGACCTGAATACACAACGAATGAAGTAATAAATGTTGAAAAAAGTAATGATATTCTTATAACCATTCATAACAAACTATTTGTTAAAAAAGATAAATCACCAAAGAAAGAGAAATGGGAATTTGATGTAATTGTGATTGATCCCGGACACGGCGGGAAAGATGCCGGTGCAATTGGAGTAAATGGTGTGAAGGAAAAAGATGTAAACCTTGGCATTGCGTTGGAACTTGGTAAACTTATTCAGAATGAAATGAAAGATGTTAAAGTTGTTTTTACAAGAAAAGATGATACTTTTATTGATTTATATAAACGCGGTAAAATTGCGAATGAACAAAATGGTAAACTATTTATTTCAATTCATTGTAATTCAACTCCTAAAAAACCAACTGATGCAAACGGATTTGAAGTTTATCTTCTAAGACCAGGAAGAACAAAAGAAGCAATAGCAATTGCAGAATTTGAAAACAGCGTAATTCAGTATGAAGAAAATCCTCAGCGATATCAGAAACTTACCGATGAAAATTTTATTCTCGTTTCAATGGCTCAAGCGGCATATATGCGTTATTCAGAGAAGTTTGCGGAATTTCTGCACAACGAATTTACAAAGCATCCTAAACTGCAGTCACGCGGAGTTAAGCAAGCAGGATTTTATGTTTTGGTCGGAGCTTCAATGCCAAATGTTTTAATTGAGAGTGGATTCCTTTCCAATCCTGCTGATGCTAAATATCTTAGCACAAAATCGGGACAGAAAGAGTTTGCTGCTTACATTTTTGAAGCTATAAAAAAATATCGTGACCATTATGAATCTGAGATGAAGGCAAATTGAAATTTCAGATAAAGAAAAAGCCGGCTTTCGCCGGCTTCTTAGGAGGGCAACTAACTAACCATCGGATAACATCATCTGCTCAAAATCATTTTCTTTGTTGATGAGAAATTTGTACCATCTATTCCTTTAGCATCAATTCTATAGAAGTAAACGCCACTGGTTAAGTTTTCTGCATTGAAACTAATTTGTTGAGTTCCTGCAGTTAATCTTCCGTTAACCAAAGTTGCAATTTCCTGACCCAACAGATTAAATACTTTTAATGTTACATCAGCATCTGTCTTCAGATTGAATGAAATCATTGTGCTTGGATTGAATGGATTCGGGAAGTTCTGTTCTAATGAGAATTCTCTTGGAGCAACTACAGAAACCTCGACTACTTTTGAAAACTCAAAAGTTCCATCAAAATCAATTTGCTTCAATCTGTATGCATAATTTCCTATAGCCAGATTGAATTCGGTAAATGAATAATTTTGAATTTGAGTAGTAGTTCCTTTGCCATTTACAAAACCAACAGTAACAAAATCATTGTCAGAAGATTTTCTTTGTATCTCAAAACCACGATTATTTGTTTCAGTAACTGTTGTCCAGTTCAGAGATACACTTGTTCCATTCACTGTTGCTGTGAATGATGATAATTCAACAGGAACAACTCCGGGTACAAGCTGCACTACTGTTCCATTTGCCAGGGCAGCGAACAGACCAAATGGAGCCCCGTTTTGATTAGCTGAAGGATTCAAAAATCCTGAAGCAAAAACTGCGAGGGAACTTCCACCTAAACCAGAAAGTGGTGCAATGAAAGAATTGACCAAAGTAACACCGTCAGCTAAATATAAATCTAATGTATAATCATTAGCAGGAACAGTAAAGTAAGGTGTTATATCACCGTAAGCAGCATCATTAACTAAAACCAGATTTCCGGCTTCTCTTGCTTTAACATCAACAGCTGGTGCATCGGTTGAACCGTGTAATACAAATATATCAACACCACTGCCTGTGGCAGTTTCTCTTGCCTGAGTTTTAACAAACAATGTAAAGTTGATATTTCTTCCGTTCGGATTTGGAGCATAGCCACTTGTAAGCACACCGTTTGCAAACACTACATATTTTTCACCAGCTGTCAAAATAACGGGGAAGTTTTTCAAAGTATCATTAACGGATGTACTGTTACCTGGAGCAATACCGATATTTTGTGTAACACCAGCAGGTAAATCAATAAATGGTGTTGCTGTTCTGAAAGCGAAGTTATTAAGTGCCAGCGTACCATTTATATAAACATCAACTGCACCTGCTAATACATCGGCAGAGTTATGAATTACCTGAACTTTTGCATTAGGACCAGCTACAGATGGTAACTGAATTACTGTTCCATTTGGTAACGCAGCAAACAATCCAAATGCTGCACCATTTTGATTTGCAGATGGATTCAGAAATCCTGATGCAAATACAGTTGCAGCTCCACCGCCTAATCCTGATAGTGGGGCACTGAATGAAGCAACATAGTTTATTCCGTTACTTAAATATAGATCTAATGTGATATTTTGTGCAGGAGCAGTTAAATATGGAGTTATATCACCATAAGCAGCATTATCAACAATTGTTGCATTTGAAAGCTCTCTTACTTTTACATCAACAGTTGGAGCGTCAGTTGAACCGTGTAAAACAAATAAATCAACACCACTGCCTGTACCAGTTTCTCTTGCCTGAGGTTTGACAAATAATGTAAAGCTGATATTTCTTCCATCAGGATTTGGAGCATAACCACTTGTAAGCACACCATTTGCAAATACCACATATTTTTCGCCAGCAGCTAAGACAACCGGAAAGTTTTTCAAAGTATCGTTAACAGAAGTACTGTTGCCTGGTGCAATACCAATATTTAAAGTAACACTTGCTGGTAAATCAATAAATGGAGTTGCTTGTCTGAAAGCAAAGTTATCGATAGCAAGTGTTCCGTTGATGTAAACATCAACTGCACCAGCTAAAACATCAGCTGAGTTATGAATTACCTGCACTCTTGCAGTTGAAGATCCAGAGGTTACTTTAAGAAAATCTAATCCAAAATAATTTGAATAGCTACCACTTGGGCCACCGTTTGTATGGAAATATTGAATAGCGAATCTAATTGTTCCTGAATGCTGAAAAGTGCCTGTCCATCTTGCCCAACCAGTTTCACTTACGAGATATCTTCCCCAGGTGACATCAAAATCAGCAGGATTTGTACCTGCAGTAGTTGAATATCTTACATAAATTGAATCATCAAATGGATTACCATCAGGTGCGCGATGCCAAAAACTCAAAGTATCGCCTGCATTAACTGTTATAGCTGGAGAGATTAACCAATGATTAATTAAAAAGCCATTTGCACCATTAAAATTTTGACCAACATAACCATTTGTTGGACCTTCATAAGCACTAAAAACAGTTGGGTTTCCCTGAAACCAGGATGTAGTTCCGCCTCCATCAACATTTAGTGTAATCCAACCTCTGCTATTTAATCCGGTTTCAGTGTTGTCACCATTAAAATCATCCTGAAAAATTACGGTACTTTCAGTCTGTTCAATTTTAATGGGCTCACCTTTCGAGGTTCCGGAAGTTTTCGAAGAATAGAGAACATCTGTTTGCGAGAAAGAAACAATAGGAAACAGAAATGTTACGAGAAGAGCGATTAGTTTATTCATAGTGACTCCTATAATTAGTTTATGGAAAGATAAAGCCTTAACCACGACTAATTAATTATAGTTCCAAAAAAAAGAGGGAAAATAAAGTGACCTGAATTTGTGAAGAATAATATGATTGAAGAGTTATTAGTTGACTAAAATTCTATTTGATAATTCATCAATGTCATCTGGTTTAATTGGAAAATCCCGTGAGAGTAATTCGCTGAGTCTTTCAATACAGTTAATAATTCCCGAAGAAAATTTTCCCGATTTGAATTGATTGCTCATTTCATTTGCGATTGAATCAAAAATTTGTTGCGGAATTTTGTCGCTGATTTTTTTATCAGCAAGAATATAAAATTGTTTTGCTGATAGTAATATGAAAATTAAAACTCCGGTTTTTTCAGCTGTGTTTACAATGCCAGCTTTTATAAATTCATCTTCAGCAAGCTCTCTTAAAGTTTTTTTTCTTTCAAATAGTTTTCTTGCTTCCTTAATTACTACAACAATCTCTGCCGAAGTATTCTTTTCAGCTTCTTTTATTTTGTTTGAGATTCTGAGTAATTCATCATCACTAAAAAAATTATATATAATTCTTTTGCTCATAAATTTAACTTTGAAAAATTTTCAATCATAAAATTCATAATTAGTATCAAATATCAAAATAAAAAGGTGCACTAATAAATAATGCACCTTTACAATCATTAGAAGAAAATCTTATCTTCTTTTTACTTCAATATCTCCGCCAGAAGTTTTAGCTATAAGTTTTTGACCACCATTATTTATTTCACCAATTATTTTTGTCCGACTGAATTTTTCAACTCTGTTCAACTTAAAATCACAATCAACATCACCGCCTGATGTAGCTAACTCAACATTGGCATTAAATTCTGATGGTAACTTAATTTCAATATCACCGCCTGATGTTCTAAGTTCAATTCCTCTGTTCTCGCCAAAATATTCTAAAGAAATATCACCGCCTGATGTGCGGGCATCAATTGAAGCATCGTTGGAGTAAATTTTTATATCACCACCGGAAGTATTGGCTTTCAGATTTCCTGTAATTCTATCTGCCCAAATATCACCGCCGGAAGTATTGAGATAAATATCACCATTAACACCGCCAACTTTTATATCACCTCCAGAAGTTGAAATATTTAAATTAAATTTTTCCGGTACTTTTATTTCGTATCTGATTTTAAGATTGGAGAAAAATCCCCACTTATTTTTTCTCTCGCCTTTCACTGAAATAGAATTATTATCTGAATCAAAAATGAACTCCATTTTTTCCTTTGCATTTTCGTTACCGTAAATTTTCACCACAACTTCATTGTTATGCCACGGAGTTATTTCAACATTCCCGGATTCTGCTGAAACCTTTAGTTGTTTCCCTGATTCTATTCTGAAATTTTTATGCTCGAGCAGTTGTAAATCTTTTTTATTCTGAGCTAAAATGCTGAATTGAGAAATGATTGTCAGTAAAACAACAAACTTTAAAATAGAAATACGCTTCATTTTATCACCTTTAATTTTTCTGTCGAAAAATATTGTAAGAAGAGTTTGTTTTTATATCAGATTATCCGAATTGACAAATAAGATGATAAATGGTTAAAATATCATTTATCTGATAATGGATCTTTATTAAGAATTATTCTAATCTTCCTCCATTTAAATACTCAATTGCTCTGTCAACTGATTTATGTGTGCCATAAAGAATTATTGTATCACCGGCCAGCAATGTATCTTTTCCAGAAGGATTTGAAATCATCTGTCCGTTTCTGACTATTGCGATAATTGTTGCATCAGTTTGAGCACGAAGATTTATTTCAGCGAGAGTTTTATTAATGAAAGGACTATCTTCATTCACAAAAAAGGTTTCAGTCAATCCTTGTGCAAGAATTTCATCAAGATGTGTAAAAGCTGAAATATCCATTCCTTCTTTTCGTAAAAGACTATAAGATTCCTGTCTAAGCAATGTTACTTGTTGCATTATTACATTAAGCGGAATATGATATTTCTCAAGAACTTTTCTGAAAATCTGAAGTGCTGTTTCAAATTCTTCCGGAATCACTTCATCAGCACCAAGTTTTTTAAGCTCATCAACTTCATTTATATAACGCGTTCTTACAAGTGCGTAAATATGTGAATTAATTGTCTTTGCAACTTTCAAGCTCATTCTTGTAATTAAAGGATCGGAAATAGCATAAACAATAACATTTGCCCGTTCAACTCCGGCAATTTTAAGGATATCTTCACGACTTATGTCGCCGTACATAATCCGTTCACCATTTTGTTTTTCCTGATGAACAGTATCAGGATTTAATTCGATAACTATGTATTGAATTCCGGTTTCTCTTAATACGCGTGCAAGATTTTTTCCGTTCAGTCCGTAACCAGCAATAATAACATGTGCCGAAAGTTTTTGTGCAAGCTTAGCTTCTTCCTCATCAACATCTGATTTTAACTTTATAGTTTGCTTTGTAATCCATGGTTCAAGTTGAAATAGGATAGGTGTAAGAATCATAGTAAAGATGGAGGAAGCAAGAAATGAGCTGTAAATATCATTGCTCAATAAATTGAATTTTGTTCCTGCCTGAGCAAGCACAAAAGAAAATTCCCCGATCTGACCAAGACCAATTCCACATAGTATAGCAATTCTCAAAGGATATTTCAAAGCAAGAACAATAAGTACAATTATTATTGCTTTAAGAAGAAATGAACTGATTGTAATTCCACTTATCAGCAATGGATTATGTATTACAAATTGAATGTTAAGTAGCAGTCCGACGGATACAAAGAATATACTGTTAAAAGCATCGCGCAATGGTAGAATTTCGGCAAGTATCTGATGATTATAATCAGATTCTGCTAAAATTAATCCTGCTATGAAAGCTCCTATTGCAAAAGATAAGCCTGCAAGATGAGTTATGTAAGCTGTACCAAGTATCAATAATATTACTCCAACAGTAAAAGCTTCGCGCATTCTTAATCGTGCAATCTGATGAACTATCGGAGGCATAAAATATTTTGCAGTTATAATAAGTGTTGCAGTTGCACCAAAAGCAATAACTATTTTTATCAGAGCATTAAGTGTGTTAATATTTTTATCGGTGCTTAAGATGGGAAGGATTAAAAAAAGAGGAACAATCATTAAATCCTGAAACAATGCAATTGATACAGAAATTTTTCCGTGTGGACTTTCAAGTTCATTTCTATCTGATAATAATTTCATAATTATCACAGTACTGGAAAGAGCGAGTAAAAAACCAAGAAAGATAGATTGATTAATTGGAATTCCTGAAAGGAAAAAAATCATAAATGCAATCATTGAAGTAACAATAAACTGAAGTCCTCCTGCAGTAATAAGGTATTTCTTAATTCTGTTGATTTGTGTGAAAGAAACTTCCAATCCGATAGTAAACATCAGAAGAATTACACCAATTTCTGCCATAACTTCAATTTCATCTACGGCTTTAATCAGCTTAAAGCCAAAAGGTCCGATTATCATTCCTGCTAAAAGAAATCCAACCAATGAAGGAAGATTAATTTTACGGAAAAGGAAAATTATCGGAAGCGAAACCAGAAGAATTATTACAATATCCTGTATAACTAAAAACTCATTCATTCAATTCTCTGTTTTTACATTCGAAAGATATTGAAATAAATAGAAAATCTTAAGCGCAGATTATTTCTTCTGATTATACATAAAACCAACAACACCGTGAGTCATTAGAAAGAAGGGAAGCAGAAGAAAAAGAATTTTATCTCGGGGCGGAAGTTTTGGAATAAGATGAGGTATAAAATTTATGATTATAAAAATTGCAATGATTAGCATTGCAACAATAACAATACTGCTTGAAAGTACTTTATAAGAAAGTGTGAAATAAGATTTCTCATCTTTTATTTTTTCTTTTTCAAGAACTATTGGACGAATTGCAATCAAACCGAGTGTTGCCAATCCATTTTGTCCCCATATTGCAACTGAAATAATGCAGCCAAAGCCAACAATTATTTCATAAAGAAAAGCGAGATTTAAGTTTTTATATTTCATAACTGCAGAGTAAAATTATTTAAACCCAACCGCGCAATTTGCAAGCTTGTGCAACTCTGGCAACCCCAACAAGCATAGCAGCCAGGCGTGGATGTATTTTCTTTTCTTTTATTGCTTCATTTACCCGATGATAAGCCAAAGACATTTTTTTATCAAGTCTTTGATGAACCTCATCTTCATCCCAGAAAAATAAAGTTTTATCCTGAACCATTTCGAAATAGGAAACTGTAACACCTCCTGCACTTGCAAGAATGTCGGGAATTACATGAATTCCATTCTTGAATAAAATTAAATCAGCTTCCGGAGTTGTTGGTCCATTGGCAAGTTCACAAACGACTTTTGCTTTAATTTTATCAGCATTGTTCGAATGAATTGCATTTTCTAACGCAGCAGGATAAAGGATTTCAACATCAAGTTGAAGTAAATCTTCGTGCGCTATTTTTTCAGAGCCAGGAAAGTTTGCAACACTTCCTGTCTTCAATTTGTGTTGGACCAGATCGGTAGGATTAAATCCTTTTTTATTATAGATAGCAGCTTTTGAATCACTTACAGCAACCAGTTTTCCACCACCAAGAATTTCCTGATGAAGCAAAGCTGCTCTTTGTCCTGCATTTCCAAATCCCTGAATAGCATAATCTTTATGAGGGTCGAATCCGTAGTATTTACAAGCTTCACGCACGCAAATCACACCGCCTCGTGCTGTAGCATCTCTTCTGCCTTCAGTTCCACCCACCTGTAAAGGTTTGTCGGTGAATACACCCGGACTATGTTTGAAGAAAATAGTTTCATATTCGTCCATCATCCAAGCCATTGTTTGAGGATTTGTATAAACATCCGGCGCAGGAACATCAATATCTACTCCAAGCAAAGGAGCAATTGCTCTGACATATTCACGGGAAAGTCTTTCGAGCTCGTGTTCAGACATTTCTTTCGGATTACAGCGAACACCACCTTTTGCACCACCGAGTGGTAAATCAACCACTGCAGTTTTCCAGGTCATCCAGCAAGCAAGAGCTCTGATAGTATCAACTGTTTCTTCAGGATGAAATCTGATTCCGCCTTTTGCTGGCCCACGTGCGTAATTATATTGAATTCTCCACGCCTGAAATATTTTGACTTCACCATTATCCATTCTTACAGGAATTGTAAAGCTTGTTTCAAGCTGGGGAGTGATGAGTAAATCAATTGTTGCACTATCCAGATTAAGTATTCTGGCGGCTTCAAGTATTTGCTGTTGAGCTACACGAAAAGAATTATATGATTCCATTTAATTACCTTTATCACTTGAATCTTTAGAATCTTTTTTATCTGAAGATTTCGGTTCTTCAATATCCTCAAGAATAATTCTATACCAACAGTTTTTACAAACCAAAGCTTTATCAACTTTAAGCAATACCTGCTGCCAGGGTGTAAGTTTATGTCCGCAGTGAGGACAGGAGTCAGGTACAATTATTTTATTTTGTTCACTCAAGTTAATCCTCTGGTTTCAAAATAATTCCTTTGCTAAGATGTCCATTCATTTTAATCACAATCGGACTTTTAAATCTAATCAATTTTGTAAATTCTTTTTCTTCAATAACAGTTTGACTAAGAATCCAGTCCCAATCAAGAAACCCATCTTCTTTCAGATCGTTTATTGTAAAATATCCAATCATAAATGAAGTCAGATTCTGAAAGAAGTGAGAACCCTGCGATGGTTCTACGGCCATGTCCTTAAAGTTAGTTTCTACAATAGCTTTTGCACCAGCAATCTGACTCCAGTTAACAGGTATTCCTAACCAGGGATCAAGAGAACCCCATCTGCCAACTCCGATTAAAAGATAAGGACGATTTTGTTGAATTAACATCTTATTAAAGTACGCTACTTCCTGTGCAGCGATATGACTTTTTGCTCTGTCGAATTTGTGAATATCAACAACAACAACATCGTAAATATCAGTAATTATTCCATTGCCTAAAACTTTATTACTTGAACAAAGAATTTTTTCTTTTCTAATTGAGTTAATATCAAAATCCTGAACCTCCTGGTGAACGACCAACGGTCTCATCTGCAGTAAACCGAATTCTTTCTTATTATCTTTATTCGGCTGAAGATTAATTGCAAACTCAATTTCAACCGGAGTTCCCATTCCCCATGTTCCCATATCCAGCAATAGTTCAATTATTTCAGCTAAGGGAAAAGTTTTATTTTTTAGAATTTGTCCGAATGTTACCATTCTTATTCCTGATCTTGATATACCATCGTAAACAACATCATTTTCACTTGAGTAAGTACCGCCAACTAAATTTAATGTTCCATCTTCTTCTGCTACGGATAAATCAAATGTTTCAACCAATGTATCATAAGTTATCTCGACGAAGCGATTAGTATCATCAAGTTTAAGTGCATAAAATTTCTTCTGGGTTTTGTCTATCGAATCTTTTGCGGAGTAAAATTGAATCAGGTCTTTAGGATATTTTGGACAAAAGCGAACTGTTTCACCTCCATCAACAACCCACTTTCCTAAACCTAATGCAACGGATACAATTCCGTCAGTTGGTTTCTGAGGCGGCAAAGGATAAAAGTTATAAGATTTTGCAACACCAGAAATATGTGGATAGAATCTGTTCTTATAGCGGCTGCCAATCATCTTCTGAATTATTACAGCCATTTTTTCTTCTTCAAGTCTATATGAAGTTACTTTGATGTAATTTTTTGCTGCCTGATAAAATGTAGAGGCGTAAACTTTTTTTATTGTGGTCAGAAGATCATTTAATCTTATTAGAGGGTTTGCCTGATTGTTTGGTATCATATAAGTTTCATAAACACCAGCGAATGGATGATACTGAGAATCTTCTAATAAGCTTGAAGATCTTACAGCAAGAGGAGTGTGAATTAGTTGAAGAAATGCCGCAAGGTCACCTAATACATCTTCAGGAAATTTTTCTGCTTCGATAAATCTTCTGGTAATTTCAGAATCATCATCACAGTTTAATGCAAATTCTCTTAAATTATTTTCATCTAAAAATTGATCAAAAACATCTGTACCTAATACAACAGCCGGTGGAACATATATAACAACATTCTCAAACTGTTCCCGGACATTGTAATCATTGATTAACGTATTTACGAAACCTAATCCACGCGCTTTTCCACCCAGAGAACCACCACCAATTCTGGCAAAGCTGCTTTCGGGATCAAAAATTTCTTTATTGAAATCAGTTATAATTCCTCTCTGTCTTATCATTCTGTAAATATGAAGTGAGTTTATTAAATCTTTTCTCAGGTCTTCAACAGAGGGATAATCTGAAACTTTTCTTGGACGAAGCTGATGAGCTAACCAGAATTCAGTTCTTGCCTTTAACCAGTTTGAAAAATGATTTCGTTCAGCGTGATATTTTATACTTTCAGCAGGAACAATTTTTAAAGCTTCTTCAAGTTGTTTAAGGTCTGAAGCTCTTGCAACTTCAGTTCCATCAGGTAAACGGAAGATAAAATCCCCAAAGCTGAAGTATTGAGTCATAAATTGTCTTAAATCGTAAATCAGAGTAGGAGAGTCTTTAATCAGAAACGATGCGCCGGCAGAAAATGCCTGTGGCTGATTCATTGGATTATTAGACATCAACAAGATGGGAATATCACTGATCTCTTTTTTTACAGCTTCTGCAAACTCAATTCCGGCTTTGGGATCTGCTTGTCCATTTCGGGGGAAATCAATATCAGAAATTATTCCCAGGCAAAGTTCTTTATATTTCCGGTAATAAGACCAGGCCTCTTCGTAGTTTGAACATAAAAGAATTTTTGGTCGGGCGCGCATTCTTAAAAATTTGTGAGAAAGATTTATACCTTCAGATATAAGTCGTTGAGATTGTTTAAGCATTTCAGTGTAAATGATAGGAAGCAGGGAAGAGTAATATCTGATATCATCTTCAATATAGATTACATTCTGCACACCCACAATTTTGCTATCGTGTTCAACATTCATTTTATCTTCAAGAAATTTTATAATAGCAATAATAATTCTAAAATCACCTTGCCATATAAAAACTTTATCAAAAACATTTATTTCGGGATTAAGTAAAAGGTATTTAAGTTCTTTATTATCGTGAGCAAGAAGTATAACCGGAATATTCAAACCCGATTTTTTCACTAACTTGGCAAAATTAAGCGGGTGCATATCTTCGATGTGCAAAGTGGTAATTATAAGATCAAAACGATTCTCTTCCTGTGCAAGACTTATTGCCTCTGAGCCGGATGATACGCGCGTAAGTTCCGGTGAGTGAGATAGATTTAATCCCTGATATTCATTTCGGATCAACTCATATAGTCTTCCATCTTCTTCAAAAAGGTAAAGATCGTAAAGCGATGATACAAGAAGTATATCTCTTATGCGAAGCCGCATAAGATTCTGAAATCCCTGAAACCTTTGACCGTAGCCGTGTTCTACCCAAAGTGTATCAAGTGATTGTTCGAATTGTTCTTTCGGATTCATTTTTTATCAGGGAGATTTTTTCTTAACTGTAATGTATAAAAATTTTATCACAAGGTCTATAAAAAAGGCGATCAAGAGATCGCCTCGTTGTTAAGAATTATTTCTGATTAACAATAAATTAAACAACACCCTGATCCATCATAGCATCGGCAACCTTTAAGAAGCCACCGATGTTTGCACCATTTACATAATTGCCCGGTGTTCCGAATCTTTCTGCAATATCATAACAAGTTTGATGGATTGTTTTCATTATCAGTTTTAATCTGGTATCAACTTCTTCTCTTGTCCAGCTATATCGCATACTGTTCTGAGCCATTTCCAATCCGGAAACTGCAACTCCACCTGCATTAGCTGCTTTTCCTGGACCATAAAGAATTCCGCTATCGAGAAATATGTTAACGCCATCCGGAGTGGTTGGCATATTGGCTCCTTCACTAACACAGAAGACTCCATTTCTAACAAGATTCTGAGCATCTTTACCATTTATTTCATTCTGTGTTGCACTTGGGAATGCACAATCAGCTTTATGATTCCATAATGGATTGTAATCTAAGTTTGGATCAACAGGTGTGTATACGGCATGTTTATATTTATCTATGTATTCTTTAATTCTTCCTCTTCGAACATTTTTCATTTCCATAATAAATTTCAATTTCTCTCTGTCAATTCCTTCTTCATCATAAATATATCCATTTGAATCAGAAAGTGTAACTGGCTTTGCACCGAGTTCTAATAGTTTTTCACAAGTGTATTGTGCAACATTTCCGCTTCCGGAAACCAGACAAACTTTCCCTTCAAGAGTTTTACCTTTTGTAGCCAGCATTTCTGAAGCAAAATAAACTGCACCGTAACCGGTAGCTTCAGGTCGAATAAGTGAACCACCCCAATTCAATCCTTTGCCTGTCAATACTCCTGTAAATTCATTTCTGAGTTTTTTGTATTGACCGAAAAGATATCCGATTTCTCTTCCTCCAACTCCTATATCACCAGCAGGAACATCAGTATCTGGTCCAATATGTCTGAATAACTCACTCATAAATGCCTGACAGAATCTCATAATCTTTAAATCACTTTTTCCTTTAGGATCAAAATCACTTCCGCCTTTTCCACCACCCATAGGTAGCGTTGTAAGGGAGTTTTTAAACACTTGCTCAAATGCTAAAAATTTTAAAATGCCAAGATTAACCGAAGGATGGAATCTCAAGCCACCTTTGTATGGGCCAATCGCACTGTTCATTTCAACTCTGTAGCCAATGTTTATGTGAATTTCACCTTGATCATCAACCCACGGAACTCTGAAGATTATTACCCTTTCAGGTTCAATTATTCGCTCAAGAATTTTTGCAGTGCGGTATTCAGGATGCCGCTCAAATAACAGCGCTAAAGATTCTGCAACTTCCATTACTGCCTGATGAAACTCAGGTTCACCAGGATGTTTGGCTTTTACCATAGCCATTAGTTCTTTTACATAATCAGACATTTTTGACCTCCGATGAAATATTTTTGAAGATTTTTGTTCGGTTGAAAACTAATTTGCAATCAGGCAATTGCAAAGAATTGGATTTATGAAATGTATGTAAAAGAAATTGCTACAAGTGGAATTAAATCTCAATCAATTTTGTGCGGATTGCATATTGAGTTAGTTCAACATTTGACTTCATTGACATTTTTTCCAGTATTCTGTTTCTATAAGTATAAAATGTATTTACACTGATGGATAGCTCTTCTGATATTTCTTCAGCTGATTTACCCAAAGCAATGCTGCACATAATTTCAAATTCTCTGTCAGATAATTTTTCGTGAGGAAGTTCGTTCTTTATTTGACCTAAAGTGTCGGCAAGTTTATCGGCAAGAGTTTCAGTAATATATTTTCCTCCGTTTACTATTTTTCTTATTGCCTTTACTAATTCATCTGGTGCGCTGACTTTTTTAAGATATCCTGAAGCACCTGCTTTTATTGCTCTAATGCCGTATTGTTCTTCACTGAACATGCTAAGAATTAAAACAGGTAATTCCGGATATAGTTGTTTTATGTCTTTAAGAATTTCCAAACCATTTCTGCCCGGCATATTTATATCGAGAATTACAATGCTCCATTTTTCTTTTTCTAAAAGTCTCATAATCGTTTCTGCATTTTCAGCTTCACCAGCTACAATCATATCTTTTTCTTCAGCAACAATTTGTTTTAGTCCTTCTCTCACAATTGCGTGATCATCTGCAATTAGAATTTTGATTTTATTATTATTCATAGCTTAATTCCTAAACAGGTATTTCTATTTTTAGTGAAGTTCCTTTCCCGGCAAATCCTTCGATTGTAAATGAGCCGCCAAAAATCATTACTCTTTCTTCCATTCCATGAATGCCGAGTGATTTTACATCATTGATTTGCTCTGTGGAAATACCCCTTCCATTATCCTTTATTTCCATTACTATATTTGACTGATATTTAAATAAGTTAATAAGAACTTTATCTGCACCGGAGTGTCTTGCAACATTTGTTAATGCTTCCTGTAGAATTCTGAATATTACTGTTTGTCTTTCTTTATCAATTATTATTTCTTCTTTCGGAAGAATAAATGAACATTTAATATTAGTTAATTTTTCAAACTCACTAACTTGCCATTCAATAGCAGCCAATAAACCAAGTTCATCCAGAATATTTGGTCTTAGTTTGGAAGATATTTTTTGAACAGTTTCAACTGAATTATCAATTAACCTGATTGCTTCATCTAACTGTGTTCTTATAGATAATAAATCAGAGGGAATTTTTTTATTGATTAGTGTTAATTTTATTTTTAGTACGGTCAAAACCTGTCCAAGCTCATCATGAATTTCTCTTGCTATCAGCGTTCTTTCTTCCTCTCTTACAGATTGAAGATGTGCTGCAAGCTCTCTTAATAATTTTGCACTTCGCCTTAGTTTTTCTTCAACGATTTTTCTTTCTGTTATATCTCTTGCTATAGAAAGTATTGTTAGTTTTTCTTTGTATAAGAATAAATGAGAGTTTATCTCTGCAGGAATAATTTTCTTGTCTTTCGCCCTAAGCAAAATCTCATAAATTACATGACCCTCAGTAAAAAGTGTTTCTGTGAATCTGTTAAATTCATCAATGCTTTTAGGATGAACAATTGCTGAAGGACTGAGTAGAAGGAATTCTTCTTTTGTGTAACCAAGCTGTTTACAAGCAACTTCGTTAACTTCAATAAAATCACCAAATGTTTTTCCCGGTTCAATTTGAGTAACAAAGACGGCATCATTGGCGGAATTGAAAAGCAGCTTGAATTTTTGTTCGCTTTCCTTCAGTTCAATCTCGGATTTTTTTCGTTCAGTTATATCTTTAATTATACTGAGAGTTATCTTTTTCCCATCAGGCAACTCTATGAATGAATTTGAAAATTCAAGCCAGGCTTTACGATTATTCCAGAGTGTATTTTCACGCTCGAAAAATGTTTTGAGTTTATTGTTTTTAATATCATTCTTAAAAGAGTCAAGAGCTGATTGTTGTTGTGAAGCTGTATAAACAATTGAGAAAGGTTTCCCGATAAGTTGTTCTCTGTTAAGATTAAACATTTTGCAGAATGATTCATTTACAAGAAGGATATTTCCTTCATCATCAATCAATCTCATTCCATCAATTGAAGATTCCCAAAGTTGACCGAATAAAAGATCAATGTTTTGCAGGTCTTCTTTTAACAAAGAAGCATTCATTCTTTATATAGATTTTATGTTTCGGAAATATCTACACCTGGTTTAATTATTATTCCACGATTTTCATGTCCGTTAATTCTTACTGCAATCTGTTTATCGAATCGTAAATGTCTGGTAAAATTCATTTCATTTAATGGCGGCTGCGATTTAAGCCAATCCCAATCAATAAATCCAATATGATCAATTGAATTAACTGTGAAATAACCAACTCTGAAAGAAGTTAAGTTCTGGAAAAAGTGTGAACCTTGTGATGGCGTAACCTGAAAGTCTTTGAATCCTGCTTCAACAATTACAGATGCACCGGCAATCTGATCCCAGGTTACAGGAATTCCGAGCCATGGATCTAAAGAACCCCATCTACCAACACCAATAAGCAGATATGGTCTTTTTTCTTTCAATAGCAGTTCATTGAACTTGCTTACTTCCTGAGCAACTTCTTTACTTTTGACACGGTCAAATTTTTCAATATCAACGAACACTATATCATAAATTCCATTAATTGCTCCATTGCCCAATACCTGATTGCTTTTACAAATGAGATCTTTCTCATCAATATCAACAATACGTAATTCATCAAGCTCACGACTTAAAACCATCGGACGCATTTGAAGCATTGCAAACTCACGCGGCTGTCCGTGAGGAACATTTAAATTTACTGCGAACTCAATTTCAACCGGTGTTCCCATTCCCCAGGCACCAAGGTCAAGTAACAAATCCAGAATTTCCGGTAAGGGGAAAATCTGATGTTTTAAAACTGGCGCAAAAGTTACAACACGAATTCCATCTCTTGATATTCCGTCATAAACAGATTCATTTTCAGTTGAGTAAGTTGAACCAACACTAAAAAGAGTTCCATCTTTTTCTGATTCACTAAGATCATATCTTTTTACTAGTGGATCATCAATGCTTTCAGGATGATGAGAAAGTTTTCCATTCAAATCGAGAGCATAAAAATCCTGCTGAGCATTTTTTAGAGTTTCCTTTGTGGAAAAGAATTGCATAAGATGTCGTGGATATTTCGGACAAAATCTGACTGTGTTTCCACCTTCAACAACTGTTTTACCTAATCCCAATGCAACCAATGCAATTCCATCCTCAGATTTCTGAGGTGGAACAGGATAGAAATTATATGATTTAGCTACGCCAGCAAAGTCAGGATAAAATCTGTTTCCGTGTCTTGCACCAACAAGTTTCTGAACAATCACAGCCATCTTTTCTTCTTCAAGCCGGTATGAAGTTGCTTTGAGATAATCTTTTGCTCTTTTGTGAAATGTAGATGCATAAACAGATTTTATTGATTGAAGCAGTTCATCAAGTCTGACTTTAATATCAGGATTGCTGTTCGGTATCATATAAGTTTCATAAACACCAGCGAAAGGTTGAAATTGTGAATCTTCCAGCAAGCTTGATGAACGAACTGCTAATGGAGTGTTAACAAGTTCGAGGAAATCAAAAAGCTTAACTAAAATTTCTTCGGGAAATTTTTCTGCATCAATAAACCTTTGAGTAATTTTCAAATCATCAGTTTCCTGATAAGCAAATGTTTCGAGATTATTCATCTGAAGAAATTGATCGAATACTTCGGTACCAATTACAACTGCGGAAGGAACCGAGATTTCTACTCCTTCAAACTTGCGGGAGATTTCATAATTGGTAATAAGAGTATTTATAAAACCAAGACCCCTTGCTTTTCCGCCGAGAGAACCTCCTCCAATTCTTGCGAATGAATTTTTAGGATCGAAGTTATCCTTAGAAAAATCAATAATAACTCCTCTGCGCTGAAGTTCTTTATATTCCCGCAAAGAATTTATCAGATGAATTCTTAAATCATTAACAGAAGGGAAGTCGCTCACTTTGTGTGGTCTGAGTTTGTGTGCAAGCCAGAATTCTGTTCTTGCTTTAAGCCATTTTGAAAAATGATTTCGCTGGGCATGATAAGCTAATGATTCTTCAGGAATTTTCTCCAGGGCTTCTTCAAGTTCATCGAGATTAGAAGCTCGTCCGACTCTTTTGCCGTCAGGTGTCTGAAAAATAAAATCACCGAAGCCAAAATTATCAAGCATAAATTCTCTGAGGTCGTGAAGCAAACGAGGTGAATTCTTATGAAGAAATGAAGCACCGATTTGCGCGGCTTTTTCTTTAAAACTTAAATCACTTGATTGCAAAAGAATTGGTATATCATCGTGTTGAGCTTTAACAGTTTTTGCAAATTTTATTCCTGCTTCAGGATCTTTTACACCATGATGCTTGAAATTAATATCGAGAATAATTCCTAAAATGTATTCCTGATATTTTTCATAATATGACCAGGCTTCTTCATAATTAGTACATAAAAGAATTTTGGGTCTTGCACGCATTCGCAAAAATTTATGAGTAAGATTAACTCCTTCTTCAAGTAATCTTTGTGATTGTTTGAATATCTCAGTATAAATTATCGGAAGATATGATGAATAAAATTTTACATTGTCTTCAACTAGAATTATAGATTGAACCCCAATGTTTTTTGTGTCGCTTTCAACATTGTATCTGTCTTCAACATATTTAATTATTCCAATCAGAAGATGATAATCGCCATTCCAGATAAAGATTCTTTCAAAGATTGATGTATCGTAGTTCATTACAAGATCTTTTCTTTCGCGATTGTCATAGGCAAGAAGAATTATAGGTAGATTAACTCCTGATTGTTTTACCATCTGAGCAAATTTTACAACATGCATATCTTCAATGTGAAGTGTTGTGATAATCAAATCAAAAGAATATTCATTCGATGCTAAAAGCTCCAGTGCTTCTTCGCCTGTTGTAACATGAGTAATTTCCGGTGCCTGACTGAGGTTAAGAGTCTGATATTCCTCACGAATCAATTCATACAATCTTCCGTCTTCTTCAAAAAGATAATTATCATAAATACTCGATACTAAAAGAATCTCGCGGATTTTATAACGCATCAGCTTTTGGAATTTTTTGATGCGTGCACTGAAAACATTTTCTAAGCTGAGCTGTTTAATTTTAGCTGATCGTGGTTCCATAATAAAAGATGAGTTTTGTTTCTTAAAATATAATCAATTACAAATTAGAATTCAGGACTTTGTTATTTCTACCTCTCTCTTCCATTTTGAAAAGATGCTGCTATAGTGAGTAAAGGGAAGATGGGAACTGCTGACTTTAAAATAAAAAGGCGAAGGCCAGTAGTGGGCTGCATCCTTCGCCAAAGATAAGGAACATAGCTATGGGCTATAAAACAGCGTCTTTTGCCTGTTTAGCAATTCTGAATTTTAAAACTTTCTTAGCAGGAATTTTCATAGTTTCACCAGTAGCAGGATTTCTTCCCATTCTTGCTTTTCTATTTACAACAACGAGTTTTCCAAGACCCGGAATAACAAATGATTTCTTTGCTTCTTTATAAGCAAGAGAAACAAACTCATCAAGAAATTGACCGGCTAATTTTTTTGTAACACCGGTTTTCTTTGCAAGATGATCAAGAATCTGATTTTTGGTCATTGGTTTTGTGGCCATATATATGCCCTCTCCTTTAAGTTAATGTAATTGTTTGTTATTTACACAAGCGAAAATAAAGAGTTTTTACAACAAATGAAATAATTTCTTAACAAAAAATTTTTTTGATTATCGTTGCATAAGCCATTTAATATATTTGAACAGCTTATGGTAGCAATTACTGTTTTGCTGACATTGTTATCTGAACTTATATTTGAATTGTAATTCATCGGAGAAATTAATGAAGCTCTTACTTATTTCAGTTCTTCTCACATTTAATTCTTTCTCACAGAACATTGATTCACTCCATTTTCAACCAATCGGAAATGATACAATAAAAATCACAGACAGTACGATCGTAATTCCCATAGACTCAGTTATTATTTTGAATTATGGTAGTCTGGATAATCAGAGCACTTTCATTTCAAGGAAAGATATTGTAAAAAGCAATTACAGATTTGCAGGTGATTTACTAAATGAATATCCGCTGACATTCCAAAGAGATTTTGGTTTTGTTGGTTATCCGAATGATGTACTATTGTTTGGAAACGGAAGCGAGTTTGTCAATTGGATGATTGATGGAATTCCTTCTAATGAACGGATTGGTAAATCATTTAATCTTAATCTGGTTCAGACAGAGGATATTGATTCGATTGAAATTATTCCTCTGCCAAGAGGATTTTTATATGGCAGTTATATGTTTCCTGTATCAGCAAATTATATCACAAGAGATTTTATTCCTCCCAAACCTTACTCACGCATACGATACATTCAAGCTCCGGACAGAGAAGCAAGTGTTGATGTGAATTTTCATGCTCTTTTATCTAAGAAACTACTTTTATCATTTGATATTTCGAACAGAATAAAAGATAGTACTTACAGAAATACCGAGTTTGGTTTGTGGCAGATAAAAACAAAGTTGAAATATTTTCTATCTAATGAAATAAATATTCTTACGACTTATAACTACAACGATTATAAACTTGGTTTTAATGGCGGAATTGATGTTGATAGTATCAGAAAACTGACAGATGATATTAATTCAATTTTGTACGATGATTTTCTGGCACCAATAGTATTCCCAAACGGTGAGATGAAGACACTTCAGCATTTTCCTAAGCTAAGCATCCTTACAAATTTTTTCTATTGGTTAAAATCAGATTTGAATCTTTATTACAGATATAGCAAATACGATTCAAGATCAGATATTCAGAAAAATAATAAGGAAGATATTTACGGACTTTCTTTTCGAAACAAGTTTACTGTAATGAATTTTGAATTCAATCTGTTATTTGATTATGAAAAAATAAAACAATCTATTGAAAATCGGGATGATCGGATATTGCCTTACGCAGATTTAGTATATAATTATGATAGAAATATTTTTTCAATCGGTGGAATTATTACAACGAAATTGCTGCAGGATAAGCTGAACATATCTTTCTTCTATAAACATTCCGCATATCAGGATAAGTATTATTCGAATTTTATAATTGGTAAGCCGATAGTTACGCAGCAGATTTTCCCTTCAGACTTGAGTAATAATGGTACAGGCGCAGATGTTACTTTTAAATTTAACGACTATATCAGGATTTATGTTGGTTCATCTTTTATCAATAATTATTTAAGTGATGATAGTAAGGAATTATTACTCTTTCAATCAGGATTAAACTATCAAAATGAATTTCTTTCTGCCAATATCATCTATTTCATAAATGAATATGGCTCAGGTTCAACTTATTATCCACTATATCTTCATACTTATCAGACCGGAAATGTTGATGGCTTTGGATTGAGTATAAAAGCAAAATATAATTTTCTGCTTTTTGAATCACAGAGTTCTAAATATAATTCCCGCTCAGGTGATTTAATCTCAATGCCAGAATTCAGCAGCAGAACCGGATTATTCTTCAATGATTATTTATTTAACAACAATCTCGACTTAAAAGCCGGGGTTGTATTTACTTTCACAGGAAAGCAAAAATATCAATCATTAAAGTTTGGATTTGTTGAAGTTTCTCCTGTAACAAGAATAGATTTAAGTATTGCTGGTGAAATACGAAAAGCTGCAACAGTGTATTTTGTTTTAGAAAATCTTCTTGATAAGAAGTATTACATTACACCGTATTATCCAATGCCCGAAAGAAATTTCAGATTTGGAATTGCCTGGGAATTTTTGGATTAAATTATTACAAGCTTAACATTTCTTTGAACTTAACTGCTTGTCTTCTTGAAACTTCAACTTTTTGACCGCCTTTAAGTTTAACAAGTAAACCACCATTGAGCCACGGCTCGATGCTTTCAATCCATTTTAAGTTTATTATATGTTTTCTGTTTGCACGGAAAAATGAACGAGGATCTAATCGTTCATCGAGATAATTTAATGTTCTAAGAATAAGTGGTTTGTTGTCTTCAAAATAAAGCCGCACATAATTTCCTTCGGATTCAAATAATCTTATCCGTTCAAGTTTTACGAACCAGCATTTGTCACCATCTTTAACAAAAACCTGATCATCAGCTGATAAAACATCCGGCAAAGCAGATTTAATCTGAACATCTTTTTTACCAACCTCAACAATTTTTCTGATTGCTTCTTCAAGTCGTTTTGGTTCAATCGGTTTAAGCAGATAATCAAGTGCGTTGTATTCAAAAGCTTTAAGAGCATATTCATCGTATGCAGTTGTGAAAATTACTTTTGGAACTTTATCAAGTTCTTCAAGCATATCGAAACCGCTTTTGCCCGGCATCTGAATATCAAGAAAAATTAGTTCAGGATTTAACTGAGCAATTTTTTCAATTGCTTCATCAGCATTAACTGCTTCACCAACGATTTCAATTTCTTTAAACGGCTCGAGTAACCTTCTTAATTCAGTGCGAGCTAATCTTTCGTCATCAATAATTAAAGCTTTCATGTTTTATTCCTCCTAATGGTATTTTAATTTCCGTGATAACCTGATTGTGATTTAAGTTTTTAATTGAAAAAGAAGACTCATCGCCATAAAGAAGATTTAGTCTTTGAACTGTATTGCTAACGCCAAATCCTTTAGAATTTTTTAACTGCTCTTCATCAAAACTTCCTGTGTTGATGATTACAATTTTAAGCTTATCTGAAACCACCGAACAATTTATTTCTATTTCACCGCCAGTTGTTGATTTTGATATGCCGTGCTTAATTCCGTTTTCAACAAGAGTCTGAATCATCATTGGAGGAATATCAACTCTGTCGGCTTCAGCATTTGTAATGATTTTGTAGTTAAGTCTTTCTTCAAATCTTATTTTTTCCAGATCAAGATAATCCTGAATAGTCCGCAGTTCTTCAGCAAGCGGCACTGTTTCAGTTCTTTCAATCTTTAATGTATATCGCATAAGATTGGAAAGTTTTGTAACAGCATTCTTAGCTGCTTCAGGATCTTCTTCAATTAAAGCACGAATACTATTCATAGCATTAAAAATAAAATGTGGATTAAGCTGAGCTTTAAGTGTTTTCAATTCGAAGTCTTTAACAGCTGCTTCAAAAATCAGTGATTCAATTTCAGCTTTTTTATAGTTTTCAAGATAATGAACTGAAAAATAAAGCACCGACCAGAATAAAAATAAACTGCTGAGATTTACTATTCTCGCGATTACGCCGCCAATTTTTCCATATTCTTCGATAGACACAATTTTGAATGAGATGTTGAAGAGAAAAGTTAGAGCGAACAAAAATAAGCCAAGCATTACACTTGCAAGCAGAACTCTTGGAAGAATTGATTTAAGCGGAAGATTTTTCCATCCGTTCTTTTTAATAAAGTTTCTGTAAAGGTGACTTACTGAAATTCCTGCTATACCTAAAAAAATCCAGGAGTAAATGTATTCCGTTTTAAACTCTTCAAAAGTGGAAGAGATAATAACATTCAACAGAACAAATAATGTCCAACCTGAAAATTGAGAAATCCAATAAACCCTGTTTCGCGTTAAATTCATTTTTATTGAAAAGATAGTTGTTGCATATAATTTTTAAGACATAAACCTGAAACAAATATAATTGATACAATTCATAAAATAGAAATAAACTTTCATTTAGCACTTAAAACATAACTATGTTAACCGCCGAGTGGCTTTATTTTTTTATGAGTGGTAATAAAATTTGATAGAAGGGAAGATTGGATTTTGTACTAATGCAGCTCAGTTATTTTTAACTGAGCTGCTCTTTAAAGAATTGTTATAATGAAAGTATATCGTTGTAAACTATAAATGCCATTAGTAATAAAAGTAGAAACATTCCAACTTGCTGTATTGCAAGTTTAATCTTTACAGGTATTTCTCTTCCCATAATTGATTCAATTATTATCATCACTAAATGCCCGCCATCAAGAACTGGAAACGGCATTATATTTAATATTGCTAAACTTAAACTGAGTAATGCTAAGAAGTATAAGAAACTTGAAATACCACTATCAGCAGATTTAGCTGCATATTGTGCAATCTTAATCGGACCTCCGAAAGCTTTCTTAAATTCAATATTACCGGAAAAAACTTTTCCAAGCATACTGAATGTTAAGTCAGTCATCCTTACAATATCTAACCATCCGTAATAAAATGATTCGAAGAAGCCGTAAGTTTTGTAATGAACATTACCTGTAAACACTGTTCCTATTGCGACTCCGATTTTTCCTTCATCGTTTGGAATAACTGCAAGATTAGTTGTATCCTTTTCTCTCAGTACTTTTACATTAATCTCATTTCCTTTGTTTGATGAGATAAGTTGAGTTACTTGTTTAGGAGTATAAACCGGAACTTCATTTATTGCAAGCAGAATATCATTTGATTTGAAACCTGCTTTTTCAGCAGGTGAATCTTTCATTACCTCGCCAACTGCAGGTTTAACTCCTTCCGGTAAAAGCAGCATTGCCTGAGATTCATCATCAGGAATTCTGTTTCTTGGAATTGAAAGAGTAACTTCTTCTCCATTTCGAAGAAGTGAAATATTTAAATCTTCACCAAGTGTGTTAATGAAAATTTCATTTCGTACATCTTCCCAGTTGTTAACTTGCTTTCCATTTATTTTAAGAATTTTATCACCACTTCTGAAACCAAGTGAGTCAGCTAAACTATTTGATTCAACAAATGCTATTGTAGTAGTTTCTGTAAACGGTTTTCCCTGAAAGAAATTAGCGCCCCAGAATATCAACCAGGCAAGAAGCAAATTCATTATCACTCCGGCAGTGATAACAAAAACTTTAGAGAATAAAGGTTTAGCTCGAAACTCCCAAGGTTGAGGTGGTCTGTTAGCAAATTCAGCATCCATACTTTCATCAACCATTCCGGCTATTTTAACATAACCGCCAAGAGGAAGAAGGCATAATCTGTAGTCAGTATGTCCTTCGCCGTCAAAATCTTTTGGAAGCTCACCAAAAGTAAAACCTGTTTTTTTATTCCAACCAAAAAGTCGTTTACCAAAACCAATTGCAAAGACATCAGCACGCATTCCACTTAGTTTTGCAGCTGCAAAATGTCCGAACTCGTGGATAAAAACCAATATTCCAATTGTAATGGCAAAATAAATTATGTAATCCATTAAAAGAGTGTCTCCTTATTCTAATTCAAATTATTTATAAACTCTCTTGTCAATTTATCGCATTCGATGATTGTTTCAATATCCGGATTCGAATGATTTTCAATTTTATCGAGTGCTTTATTTATCAATTTAGGTATTTCTGAAAATCTGATAAATCCTTTAAGAAATTTATCAACAGCAATTTCATTAGCTGCATTCAAAATACAAGGTGCTGTTCCGCCAGTTTGAAGAGCCAAGTAAGCAAGTTTCAAACATTCAAATTTATCAAAATCAGGTTCAAAAAAAGTAAGATTATTTATTAAAGGCAAATTAGTTCGTTCAAAGTTATTACTTAATCTTTCCGGAAATGTAAGTGCATATTGAATAGGAAGTTTCATATCCGGTAATCCCATTTGCGCTTTAATTGAACCATCAACAAACTGAACCATTGAATGAATAATCGATTGCGGATGAATAACAACATCAATTTTTTCAACGGGTAATCCAAACAGCCAATGTGCTTCAATTACTTCAAGTCCTTTATTCATCATAGTTGCCGAATCAATCGTAATTTTACTGCCCATTTTCCAGTTTGGATGATTTAATGCTTCATTTACAGTTGCATTATCGAAAAATGATTTTTCTTTGTTGAGAAAAGGTCCGCCGGAAGCAGTAAGAATAAGTTTCTCAACTTCGTTTAAATTCTCTCCTACCAAACACTGATAAATTGCAGAATGTTCAGAATCAACCGGAATAATTTCTGCACCGTTCTCAGCAACCAAACGGGTAACAATTTCTCCAGCTACAACTAAGGTTTCTTTATTGGCAAGAGCAATTCTTTTGCCTCTCTTAATTGCTTCAATAGTTGGAGTTAATCCTGCAAATCCAACAATTGCCCCAATTAAAATGTCATAATCATATTTCTGTGCAGCTTCAACCAATGCATTTTCTGAAGAAATAATTTCAACATTCTGATTAACAATTTCTGAGAGTTCCTTTGCCTTGTTTTTGTCCTTAATTACAACAAATTGAGGATTAAATTCTTTTATTTGCTCAGATAAAACAGAAATGTTGGAATTAACCGTAAGACCCGCTACAGAAAATCTATCGGGAAATTTACGGATTACATTAAGAGCATTAACACCAATTGATCCGGTTGAGCCTAAAATTAAAACTTTCTTCATTTTCTTATAATTTATCACTGAAAAGTATTAAAGAATGCTAAGATTAACAATGGAATTTGTAGAATTAAAGGTTAGTAAAGTTAAAATAAACCCGTTACAAAGATGTAACGGGCAAAATTTATTAATGTATTTATTCAGTGTTTAATAAGTCACATTAAAAGTTTGAGTTCCATCGGCGGTAGAAGTATAAACAGTTATCTTAACTGTATGAGCCATACCAGTTTTTGATGAGATATATTCAACTAAATAGCTGTTTGCCAAAGCACCTGCAACTGGCAAATCCTTTAAATTTAATCCATTAGCATTATAAGGAATAAATTTGATAGTTCCACCGGTGCATTTAGATAATTCCCATGGTCTCTCCTCAGTATTACTCCAATAAGAACTATAATAACTTGAATCTTCACTGAAAACAGTGTGTACTGTAGCTTTACCGCTCAGCAAAGCACATCCCATAGCATTGTTCCATATTACACCATTGGATTGAGTTGGTTCGTCTGTAAAGTTTATAAACACTCTTTGAGCACCTGCTCTCCAACTATATACGCTATCAGCAAAAATTGCGGCAAGCACACCGTTTTCTCCGGAAGTGTAACCAAAAGCATAAGCTCTATTAGCCAGTGTGGCACTGTCAGCTCCGCTAAATTGATATGTTCTGTAAGTACCTGTTGAACGATTTAAAAATGTGCTTAGATTTTGAGCTGTTGTAAAATTTATACCGCCATTTGCATAACTATCATAACCAACAACTGCAAATTTTACATCAAGCCCGCTGGACTGTAAAAAATTAGCAAAAGTTATAATGCTTGCGGCAATGGAATCAGCTTCATCATCCATACTGCCTGAATTATCTACAAGAAATACAACATCTGCTTTAAGAATATTTCCAGCGCTAACTTTTGTAACTTTTAATCCCTTAACAACTCCATCTTCCTGTAAAAAGATAGTTGAGTTTTGAGGGTTACTTGCATCATAATTTACTAATAAAGGTTGATTAGTGGCTGGGTCAAGTAATCCCAGTAGATTAACTTTTACTCTTTGTCCACTGGTTGAGAAAGATGCAGTAGGTAAAACATTATTTTTAGTCGGCGTGGGTACTGTAATACCGGTTGGATCTTTTGGTATGTCCTGATTTTGATCGGCATCATTTTCTGAGTCACAAGATGAAAAGAAAATAAATGCTGCTATTACAAAAAGAACCGAAAATAAATTTTTCAAGATTACCTCCTAAATGTGATGGTTGATAAAGTTAATTAGTGAAATTGATTCTATTATTAAGTTAAGTGTAATTACATAAATGTATGAATTGTTCCTAAAGCAAATAAATTCTTTTGTCTAAATTTTCTATTCCGTGCTAAATTTTGATAGACAACTTATTAAATAATTTTTAGTAATGCTTAATGAAAAATATCTATTAAATTCTTTGAATAAAAATCCTATTAAAAAAATTATTGTTGTGAATAGATTGATTTCTCTCTTCTAAGCTTTTTGAAGTAAAATTGGCTTGTTAAACAGTGGGGTTTTTATATTTTTCAAGTATGAAGCTAAAAATATTTATAATTGCAGCACTCTTAATAACTTCTATAAACAAAGCTCAGCAAAATCCATTTGACACAAATCAGTTTATGCTTGCTGAAGCTTATGAACAGCAGGGAAATTATGCTAAAGCAATTGAAATTGTTGAACAACTTTACAAAAAGGATTCTCAAAATCCCAATTATTTTAACAAACTGATTAACCTTTACATTTCTTCCAGAAATTTTGAATCCGCAATAAAATTTCTTGAAGCAAGAATCAATATGTTTCCTCAGGACCCAACAAATTACGGACAGCTTGGTTCTGTTTATTATATGATGGGTGATTACGACAAAGCAAAGGAAATTTGGGAAATTCCTTTAAAGAAAGCTGATAGAAATAATTTTGCTTTTAGAATTATTGCAAATTATGCGATTGAAAGAAGAGCATTTGAAACAGCTATAGAATTTTTAACTCGTGGCAAAGATGCATCTGATGATCCGACTATTTATGCATTTGATTTAGGGGAATTATATTCTCTTACAATGCAATTCGAAAATGCTGCTAAAGAGTATTGTGAATTACTTAAAAAAAATCCCGGACTTTACTCAACTGTTGAAGCTAAAATATTCTCTTTCGTAAACAAACCTGAAGCATTACCACAAACAATTAAAGTTGTTTCAAAATATCAGTCACAGGATGTTTCCTTTAAAATGCTTTTAGCAAAACTTTTTGTTGAAGATAAAAAATTTGACAAAGCGTTAGAGCTTTATATTGAAGTTGATAAATCAGAAAACTCAAACGGACAATTGTTAGTTGATTATGCAAATTTTTTATTTAATGAAGAACAATATTCACTCGCTAAAAATGTTTATGAATATGTATTGAAAAACTCTTCTGATTCGAGAATTATTTCATCTGCAAAACTTGGTTTTACTAAAGTACTTGAAGCATTAGTCCTTAAAGATTTCAGAAAACTTAATCCCGAATGGAAACCTTTTTATTCAACTGTCTATCTGAGTGAAGAAAAAACCAAAGAAATATTAAATGCTTACAAAGAAGTAATTGACTTATACAAACATTCTGAAGTTGCCATCGAATCGAGATATCGTTCAGCTCTGATTTTATTTTATGTTAACAACAAACCCGACCAGGCAATTGAACAATTAAATGAAATAATAAATCTTTATCCAACTTCCGCTTTCTTTCCTAAAGCATCAATCGAATTGGGAAATATTTATCTTCAATCGGGTAAAACTGAACTGGCAAAAGAAAAATATTTGTTGGCTCAGAACAGCAATCGTGTTTTTGAAGATGACAGAAATCTGGCATCACTTCAACTTGCAAAAATTTATGCATCCGAAGGAAATTTTAATTTAGCCATTCAAACGGTCAATAAAGTGACACTGAATCTTAAAAACGATCTAACAAATGATGCGCTTGAATTATCACTGATATTGAACACAGCAAAAAATGATTCGTCTAACTTGTTGAAATTTTGCAAAGCTGAAATTTTTACTGAGCAGAAAAATTTTACTTCTGCAAGAGAGATTTATGAAGAAATAATCCGAAGTCCTCAGGCATTTGTGCTGCATTCTATTTGCAAAATCAGAAGTGCAGAAACGGAATTGGCACTTAATAATTTTCCTGAAGCGCTTCGCAAGTTAGGTTTGATTGTTGATGAGGAAGAGAAAAACATATATTCTGATAAAGCGTTATATTTGACAGCAAAAATCTATGAATATGGAATAATTGATGTTTCGAAGGCGATAGATTCATATCAGAAATTGCTAAGTAAATTTCCGAAATCAATCTATATTGATGAAGCCAGAGAAAGAATTCAGCATCTAAGAGAAAAATTGAAGGAAGGCAAAACTGATGTCTAAAAAACCAGGAAATAAAGTAATTAAATGTTCATTTTGCGGCAGAGACAGCAACGAAGTAAATAGTCTTATTGCCGGACCAGATGTTTACATTTGTGATATCTGTGTTCAGAGCAGTGTTGACATACTGAAAACAAATCTTGCTGCATATAATAATAATCCATATTATAAAAGTTCAAAGTGGAGTTATCATACTCCGGCAACTCTTAAAAAAGCACTTGATGACTATGTAATAGGTCAGGAACGTGCAAAAAAAATTCTTTCAGTTGCAGTTTACAATCATTATAAAAGAATAAATTCAAGAAACAGTTTTTTTGAACTCGATGATGTTGAAATAGAGAAGAGTAATATACTGCTTATTGGTCCAACAGGAGTTGGTAAAACATTACTCGCGCAAACTCTTGCAAAAATTCTTGATGTACCATTTGCGATTGCTGATGCAACCACGCTTACCGAAGCCGGTTATGTCGGTGATGATGTAGAAACTGTTTTAGTTCATCTTCTTCAGGCAGCAGATTATAATCTCGAACGAGCTCAGAAAGGTATTGTTTATATTGATGAGATAGATAAGATTGCACGAAAAAGTGAAAGCACTTCAATAACCAGAGATGTTTCCGGTGAAGGTGTTCAGCAAGCACTTCTGAAAATACTTGAAGGAACAATTGCAGGTATTCCACCAAAAGGCGGAAGAAAACATCCTGAACAAAGTCTTATAAATCTTAACACAAAAAATATTCTTTTCATAGTTGGCGGAGCTTTCGAAGGTATTGATAAAATTATTGCACGCAGAATAAATAAAAATAAGATGGGCTTTTCTGCTGATGTGAGGAAAAATATTGAAGAAGAAGATTTACTTCCTTTCATTCAACCTGAAGATTTACTTCGTTTCGGATTAATTCCTGAACTTATCGGAAGATTGCCTGTTATTGCACCACTTCATCCTCTTAGTTCTGATGCGTTGAAGAGTATTCTCACAGAGCCGAAAAATGCAATCATCAAACAATACAAAAAACTTTTTGCAATGGAAGGAATTGATCTTGAATTTGATCCATTCGCATTGGAAGCCATTGTGAAGAAAGCAATTGAAAGAAAAACCGGTGCAAGAGCATTGCGTTCTATTGTGGAGGAATTTATGCTCGATATAATGTTTGATTTACCAAATAAAAAGCATGTTGATAAATGCATCATTACACGGGATGTTGTTGAAAATGGTGCAGAACCAATTTATATAAAAGCAGATGTAAAATCTGCCTGAAATAATTTACAGCTGAAGAATTGAAAATTCATCAGCTCTATCTTGCACAATATGAAATTCAATAAAACAATTCTTGCGCTATTTCTTATTTCCGAATTTCTTTTTCCTCAGGGAAAAATTTTTATTCCTATGGATTTATCACAGACTGACCATCTGAAAGCTTACGGAATAACTTTTCACGCACTTCAAAAAGGATACAAAGCTGATTGGTTACTAAACTATCGTGGCGGTTCATTTCTAATTGACTTCTCAAACGAAATTGTTACTGAATGTTTGGTTGAAGGAGTATATTCAGAAAATATTTCACTCGCAGAGGCAAACAACATCTATACTGAAGTTCAAAGTGAAGATAACAACATGGATGTTGTTCGTCTCGAAAAAGCACCCAAAATCGCTGTTTATGTCCCACCAGGGTTTCAACCTTGGGATGATGCAGTTACTTTAGCGCTCGAATATGCAAAAGTTCCATATGACAAAATCTGGAATGATGAAATACTTCGCGGCGATTTGTCAAAGTATGATTGGTTGCATTTGCACCACGAGGATTTTACAGGTCAGTATGGAAAATTTTATGCAAGCTTCAGCAATGCCCAATGGTATATTGATCAACAAATTGCTTATGAAAACAATGCTAAGAAAAATGGCTTCAAAAAAGTTTCTGAAATGATGAAAGAAATTACGCGAACTATCAAGACTTATGTTGGTCAAGGCGGATTTCTTTTTGCGATGTGCAGCGCAACAGATTCTTATGATATAGCTCTCGCTGCAGAGAATGTCGATATCTGTGCGCAAATGTATGATGGTGATCCCGCTGACCCTCAGGCACAATCAAAACTTGATTACAGCAAAACTCTTGCTTTTACAAACTTCAAACTTGAAATGAATCCTTATGTTTATGAATACAGTGATATAGACATTCAACCGATTGAAATCGGAAATATGGAAAATGATTACTTCACTTTATTTGAGTTTTCGGCAAAATACGATCCGGTTCCGACAATGCTCACACAGAACCATGTGAATGTTATACGCGGATTTATGGGACAGACAACAATGTTCAGAAAAAATCTTATAAAAAATTCAGTCATTATCCTTGCTGAACGACAGGGAACAGATCAGGTTCGTTATATTCACGGAAATTTTGGAAGAGGAACTTTTACATTTTATGGCGGACACGATCCTGAAGATTATCAACACGCTGTAGGTGATCCACCAACGGATTTAAATCTATATAAGAACTCACCAGGTTACAGATTAATACTAAATAATATTTTATTCCCTGCAGCTACGAAGAAGAAACAAAAAACATAAATCAGCAAATCCGTAACGCAGAATTTATTCTGCGCAAAGCATGTAGTGCTCAGACTGAAGTCTGAGTTGCATTACATTCAGGGGTAAAAAGTACATAGATAAAAAATTAAATAATCCCTTTAATTTTGCATTATGCTTGAGAGACATTTTCATAGAAGAAATTTACCACACCTATATTACAACGAAGGAGAATATTTTATCACCTTTAGATTAAAAAATAGTCTCCCTTTAAATGAAATTAAAAAATTAAAAGATGAATTAGAGAAAAAAGCGAGTAGTTTATCAGCTAAAGAGAAAAGACTTTTTATAAAATATGATGAACTACTTGATTCAGGTAAATTTGGAATACCATTATTGAAGAAAAATGAAATTGCTGACATAATTAAAAATATCATTCACATGTTTGACGGATTATACTACAACCTGATTTGTTATTGTATAATGCCTAACCATGTCCATTTAGTATTTTCAATTTTTAATAATGAAAAGTCTTTGAGTGATATTATGAAACTTATAAAAGGTAATTCTTCAATTATGATAAACAGATTCTTGAACAGACGAGGAAATTTATGGCAACCGGAAAGCTTTGACAGACTTATTAGAGACGACAAAGAACTTTATCAGTTTATAAAATATGTTTTATTAAATCCTGTTAAAGCAAAATTAGTTGATGATTGGCAGAATTGGTCACATACCTATTGTCATCCAGACTTCATTGTTTTGTAACAGACTTGAGAAATCGTAACGCAGAATTCATTCTGCGCAAAGCAGGTAGTGCTCAGACTAAAGTCTGAGTTACGATGTGGAATAAATCCGTAACGCAGAATTTATTCTGCGCAAAGCAGGTAGTGCTCAGACTAAAGTCTGAGTTACGATGTGGAATAAATCCGTAACGCAGAATTTATTCTGCGCAAAGCAGATAATACTCAGACTAAAGTCTGAGTTACGATGTGGAATAAATCCGTAACGCAGAATTTATTCTGCGCAAAGCAGGCAGTGCTCAGACTGAAGTCTGAGTTACGTTGATATGTGGAATAAAATCTAAGATAAGGAAATATTGGAAAGGCTTTTATGAAAACAGTAAAAATCAAAAACTCAAATAAAGAAATTCCGATTGGTAAAATTGTTTGCGTCGGAAGAAATTATGTAGAACATATTAAGGAATTAGGCAATGAGATCCCCGAAAAACCTGTTGTTTTTCTAAAACCGGCGAGTGCTGTGATTTATTCGGGCGACACAATTAAATATCCTGATTTTTCACAGGATATGCATCACGAAGTTGAATTAGTTTTATTGATTGGAAAAACAATTAAAAATACTGATTTAAAAACTGCCGAAGATTCTATTCTTGCTTATGGAGTTGGATTAGATATGACTTTACGAGATGTTCAAAATGAACTAAAGAAAAAAGGATATCCCTGGACAATTGCAAAATGTTTTGATACTTCCGCAGTGCTTTCTGAATTTGTTCTGAAATCTGATTATCAACTTACTCTTGATGAAGAAATTTATCTTAAAGTAAACGAAGAAGTGCGACAGAAAGACTCGCTTGCTAAAATGATATTCAAACCGGCTGAGCTTGTTCAATATGTTTCTTCACTTATGACAATTGAAGAAGGCGATTTGATTTTTACCGGAACTCCAAAAGGAGTTGGGAAAGTGAATAAAGGTGATAAACTTGAAGCAGGAATAGATAAGATTCTGTCTCTTATTTGTAATGTTGAATAAAAATTATTTATTCAGTTCTGCGAGTGATTTCTTTATTAGTTCCTCAAGTGTAAAAGAGGGATTAATGCTGAGCAGATCTCTTACAATTTTATCAGCAACTTTTTGATTGTAACCCAAAGTTGTAAGTGCGAGCACAGCTTCCTGTTTTATTGTAAAATCAATTCCCTTCGAAGCAGCTGTCTCGATAAATCCAACTTTACTTTTTAATTCAAGTACTACTCTTTCTGCAGTTTTTCTTCCGACGCCGGGAACAGAAACTAATCTTGATACATTTTCTGATTGAATCGCACTCTGAAGTTCCTCTACAGAAATGCCTGATAAAATACTCAACGCTACCTTAGGACCAATTCCGCTTATTGATATAAGTAGTTCAAACATTTCCTTTTCGGCTTCAGTATAAAAGCCGTAAAGGTTCAAAGCATCTTCGCGAACATGAGTGTGAATGTAAAGTGAAACTTCATTTTGGTCAGAGATTTTTTCGAATGTGCTGATGGAAATATGAATCAGATAACCCACATTGTTAACATCGAGAATAATCTGAGTTGGTTTGGCAGAAATAATTTTACCTTTCAGATATCCAATCACTTATTAATTCCTTTCGTTAAAATTCATTAAGAAATTTAATTACTGATTACTCTTTCAGGAAAAGCTTCGATGAAAGTTTTCCAATCATTTCTTACTGACTTTGTTCTTTTAAGTCTAAAAGCATGACAAATTGCAATTGCTAGTGCATCACTTTCATCTGATTTCATTTTTATATCAGTAATTCCAAGGATGTTTTTAATCATATAATTAACCTGCTGTTTGGAAGCAGCGCCTTTTCCAACAACTGACTTTTTTATTTCGCGTGGTGAATATTCGCTAACATTTATACCATTATGAACAGCTGCTAAAATTGAAACTCCTCTTGCATAACCGATTTTCATTGCAGACTGCACATTCTTTCCATAGAAAGCAGTTTCGATTGCAAATTCATCTGGTTTGTGTTTTTTAAGTAACTTAAAAAGTTCGTCGTAAATAATTTCAAGTCGCTTGTGAATTGATTTGGAAGAGGGGAGTCTGATTATACCGCTATCAATTCTTTTTAGATTGTTTCCTGAGAATTTTACAACTCCATAACCGGTAATATTTGTTCCAGGATCAATTCCGATAATTATCATAAGCGTATTAAAAAATCTGGTAGAATTTTTTGAGTAAAAATCCTACCAGATGGGTTTAAAGATTATTTTATAGAAGCTTCGTCAATATCAGCGTTGGAATAAACATTCTGAACATCATCACAATCTTCGAGAGCTTCGATAAGTTTCATTACTTTTTCAGCATCCTCACCTTTAACCTGAAGTGTGTTTTTAGCGACCCATTGAAGAGAAGCATTATCAACTTTAAGATTATTTTCCTGCAAAGCTTTTCTTACAGATTCAAAATTTTCTATTGAAGTTGTAATCTCATAAAATTCTTCTTCTGTCTGAAGATCATCTGCACCGGCATCAAGCACTATTGCAAGAATATCATCTTCAGATTTATCCTGCTTTGGCAAAGTAATAACACCTTTTCTTTCAAACATCCAGGCAACTGAACCAGTCTCGCCAAGTGAGCCGCCGTGTTTGCTGAATATATGACGAACTTCGGCAACTGTTCTGTTTTTGTTATCGGTAGCAACTTCAACCAACATTGCAACTCCTGCAGGTCCGTATCCTTCATAAGTAAGTTCGTGGTATGTTACACCTTCAAGTTCGCCGGTAGCTTTTTTTATAGCACGCTCAATATTTTCAGCAGGCATGTTTTCTGACTTCGCATTGTCAATAGCTAAACGCAGTCTTGGATTACCGGCAGGATCTCCTCCGCCTTGTCTGGCTGCAATGGTTATTTCCTTAATTAGTTTTGTAAAGATTTTTCCTTTTTTCGCATCAAGAGCTGCTTTTTTTCTTTTTATTGTTGCCCATTTTGAGTGACCTGACATCGGGTTTTCTCCTGTTTAATTTCTTAATCGTGTAATCTGATATCTCTTAGTTTTAATTGTGGGTAAACTTTATCGTCTTTGATTATTTTATCAAGAATATAAACTATGTCGAACTTTGATTTCTGATTTTTCAAAAGCAAATCTAAATATTCACCAAGGTTAAAACCAATGCTGTCGAATACTTTAAGTGCAGAATTTTGTTTAAAGGATGCTACGAGATGATTATTCCCAACTACTCTTGGCAATCCTGAAAGTTCAGCTCCTTCAGTGAGAAAAACAGGACGCATATTTTCAGGACCAAAAGGAGCAAATTGATCAAGCACACGAATAAACTTTGGTGTAATTTCAGAAAATTTGAGAGTAGAATCAATTAGTATTTCAGGATAGAGATCATCTTCGGTGATAGTTGCCTTTACTATTTCGTTAAATCTTGCTTTAAAATCTTCAAGTTTATCAATCTCGACTGCAAGTCCTGCTGCTGCCTGATGACCGCCAAAATGAAGCAAGATATCTTCGCACTTTTGTAGTGCTTCATAAATATTAAAATTATTTATGCTTCTTGCAGAACCTTTAGCAACACCATCGATTGTTGTAAGCATTATTGTTGGACGATAGTACTTTTCAACTAATCTTGATGCAACGATTCCAATCACTCCAGGATGCCACTCTTCCTGGTGAAGGATAATTGCAAGTTCATTTCTTAAGTCAATACAATTTTCAACAAGCTGATTTGCATCATCAAAAGTATCAACATCAATTTTTCTTCTCTCATAATTTTCATCTTCAAGTACTTTGGCAAGTGTGTGAGCTTCCTGAGGATCTTTTGTGATAAGTAATTGAACGGCTCTTCTTGCATCACCTAATCTACCCACCGCATTTATGCGTGGCGCAATTGTAAAAACAACCTGTCCTGAAGTAAGTGTTCCCAGCTGAAGACCAGCACTTTTAATCAGAGCTTCAATTCCGGCTCTTGGGTTTTGATTTATTTTATCAAGACCAGCTTTTACTAAAATTCTGTTTTCATCAGTTAAAGGAACAATGTCTGCAGCACCAGCCAGAGCTACTAAATCAAGATACTCTAAAGGCAGTTCACGCTTTCCAATTTTTTCAGAAATACCTTGGGCTAACTTAAAAGCTACTCCGGCACCAGAAAGATATTTGAATGGATAGTTACATTGTGGAATTAAAGGATCAAGCACTGCAAGTGCATTTGGAATTTCATCTTTAGGTTGATGATGATCGCAAATGATAATGTCAATTCCGCAGGAGTTTGCATAATCGGTTTCTTCAACTGCAGTTATTCCACAATCAACGGTAATTACAAGCGAAGCATTCTTCGACTTTATAAAATCAATACCTTCTTTTGAAAGCCCATAACCTTCTTCGAGTCGTTTAGGAATATAGAAATCAACATTTGCATCAAGCTCTTTCAGAAAGAGATATAAAAGTGAAGTAGCGCAGGTGCCATCAACATCATAATCGCCATAAATAAATATCAGTTGATTTTCTGTAATTGCCTGAATGATTCTGCGGGTTGCAATATCCATCCCTTTCATTAAAAAAGGATCATGAAGATTTTCTAAAGATGGACGGAAAAATTTCTTTGCCTGATAGAAAGTTTTAATATTTCGCTGAACAAGAAGTTTAGCTAAAACTTCTGAGATATTCAGCGATTCAGATAATGTTTTTATGGAAAAAGTGTCTTCAACTTCTTTAATTTTCCAACGCTTGTTGATCATAAAATAGTTATTTAAAAGTTTGAAAGAACAAATCTGATAAGAACAAACCTGTAAGCCGAATTCTGTTCTCCCAACAATATTTATTGGGATGGCAATTATTTATCTTGCCCGAACATTGCTGTTCGGATCCAGCGGTCTACCCAAAGATCGCGATTCCAATCAGGAATCATTCGAGCGAACAACTCTGCTTCTCCTAAGAGAAACGACCTTTATACTTGACCTTGCTTCGGGTGTGGTTTGCCTTGTTCCGCAAAAGCGGAATCCCTTAACGGGACCTCCGACATTACTGTCGAAGCGGTGAGCTCTTACCTCGCCTTTTCACCCTTACCCCGACAGAGTCGAGGCGGTATATTTTCTGTGGCACTGTCAGTTGTTCCGAATTATCGGAACACCCGGATGTTATCCGGCACCCTGTTCTATGAAGTTCGGACTTTCCTCTTTCCGTTTTTATCGGAAAGCAATTGCCCGGTTTGTCTATCAGATTATTCTTTAAATTGACTAACCGCTTTACGATTAGTCTGCCAATTACGATTTAATAGTAGTTTTGGATTAATACAGAATAAAAATTTTATCCATCGAGAATATAATTATTTGCTCTGCTTAAATCAGCAGATAATTCAATATACTTATCTTGATTTTTCTACTTCGTCAGCAATTTCCTGAGAAACAAGAATTCTACCGCAATATTCACAAGTGAAAATTCTGTCATTCCTTCTTATTTCAAGCTGTCGCTGAGATGGAATTATATTATGACATCCGGAACAAGCTGATCTTTTGATTGTTACAACTGCTCTGCCTTTTTTTGCTTTTCTAATTCTTGTATAAACTGCTAAATCTGGTTTCTTAACCTGAGCTTCAACTTTCTTCCTCTCTTCAAGAAGTTTGTTTTCCTCTTTCTCATTGGCTTTAATTATATCCTTCAGGTCAGCTTCTTTTTCTTTAAGTTCTTTTTCAAGGTCCTCAACTTTAGGAAGTATCTCTTCAATCTCAGCACTTAATGTCTTGCTTTTATCAGCAAGAGCGTCATTTTCTGCTTCTAATTTTTTTATTGTTTCTTCAGTGTGATCAATTTCTTTTGTAAGAGCATCGTATTCTTTATTGTTTCTTACCTGATAAAGCTGAGCTTTAAATTTTTTCTGACTTTCTTTTAACTTTTCTATTTCTTCTTCGTTAAGTTGCCTTCGCTCAAGCGATTCCTGCTTTTCCTTCTCTTTCTTTTTTATTTCGTCCCGCAATTCATTTATTTGAGACTTGAGAGAATTAACTGTATTCGGAAGATCACCTCTGAGTTCTTCCAGTTCATCCAATTGATCGTCTATAAGTTGAAGCTGATATAGAATTTTTAATCGCGTTTGCAATTTTTATTACTCCTTAATTATTATAAAAACATATTGGGTTTGTAGTTCCCTTAAACTTAAAAATTTCGATTTTAGATTCAGTTATAAATTTTTTTAATCTTCTTTCGATTTCATCGAGAATAAAAATTTCGGTTTCGTAATGCCCTGCATCAATCAGGAGAATTCTGTTTTCAGCATCCTGAAATGTATGATATTTAATATCTGCTGTAATGAATGAATCAGCGTTTGCCTGAATAGCAGTATTCAATAAATCACTGCCAGAGCCACCACAAACCGCAACTGTTTTAATCTTTTTGTTTTTTCCCTGCGAAAATCTGAAGTTTTTTATTCCAAGTTTCTTTGACACATAATCCAGAAACTGTTTTTGAGTTAACTCTGTTTCCAGATTTCCGATTGCACCCATTCCGTAATTAACATTTTCATTCTTAAGCGGATAAATATCAAAAGCAACTTCTTCATAAGGATGCGCTTGTTTCATTTCTCTGATAACATTCGGTAAATCAAAACTATTTACAAGTACTTCAAGTCTGACCTCGTCAACAAATTCAAGTTTACCTTTTTCACCAATTCTTGGATTTGATTTATCTGAGCCGCGGAAAGTTCCTTTTCCAATTATTCTGAAACTGCAATTTGTGTACTCTCCAATTATTCCTCCGCCGCTATTATGAATTGCTTCGGCAACTTTTTCAGTAAATCCGGCAGGAACAAACACAACAAGTTTGGTCAGATTATCTGAAATATTTTTAAGGAATTTTATTGAATTAAGTTCAAGTTTTTTTGCAAGCTGAAAACTTACACCATCTTTAGTAAAATCAAGATTTGTATGAGCAGAATAAACAGTGATATCGTTTTTTATAAGTTTGATTAGAATCTCTGAAGTTTTATCGCCTGAAGTAATTTGTCGGATTGGATTAAAAAGAAGAGGATGATGAGTAATAATTAAATTACACTTCTTCTTGATGGCATCTTCCACAACATATTCATTAACATCCAGAGAGAGTAAAATATTTTTTGCAACTTGTCCTGATGAACCAACCTGCAAACCAACATTGTCTCTGTCCCAGGCAATTCCTTTTGGTGCCCAACTCTCTATGTATTTTGTAATTTTATCAATCGTCATATAGCAAAAAAAATGCACCCTTTTATTGGGGTGCATTCTTATTAAAATTTTCTACTTGAGTTTTCTTGATCTTTTTTGAGTATCGAAAGTAGCTTCAATTCTTTTGGATTTAGTCTTCTCATAATTTGGTTTATAAATATAATACGATAGTCCAAAATATCCAATGAAACAGTTGCGACAAAAGTCACGGCTCTACCCACTTACCATCCTCTTTAATGAGATTTATAAGCTCATCTACCGCATTTTTTGTCGGAATATTCCTTCTGACGATATTTTTTTCACGATAAAGCGTAATTTTGTCAACTCCTGAACCCACATAACCATAATCTGCATCAGCCATTTCGCCGGGACCATTTACAATACAGCCCATTATTGCAATCTTAACGCCTTTTAAGTGCTCGGTTCGTTTTCTAATCATTTCCGTTGTTTCCTGCAAATCAAATAAAGTTCTTCCACAGCTTGGGCATGCGATATATTCGGTTTTTGAAATCCTTTGTCGTGCAGCTTGTAAAATGTTGAACAAAAGCCGATTGATTATTTTTTCTTTTGATTCTGTTTTTCTGATAAAACTTTTAACATATAAACCTTTGGAATCATCATCATTTATCAGTTTACGAATATTCAACCAAACACCATCGCCCAAGCCATCAATCAATAATGCTCCTAAATCAGTTGATGAGTAGAGCTGTAACTTTTCAAATGAAATATTGTCGTAATCTCTTTTTATTATTACAGGATTTTGAATATTAAGATTAAGAAGTTCAAAGAAAATTCTTCTTTGCTCTGCCATTCCGTGAGGATTATTAGTCTCAACAATTAATACAACAGTTGTATCTTCTTTAATTTTCAGGATATCAGAATTGGTAAGAACTTCAGAATTAATTTTTACGAAGTTCAGCTCATCAGATTTTTTTGTTGCATTTAAATAATTCTTTAATTCAAAAAGGGGATAGCTGTTATAGGGATTTTCAACTTTTTGCCAGACTTCAAAATCATTGATTGCTTTAAGTCCGTTTGGACAATCAAACGGCAGAGAATTTTTTCCTAAGTAAATTAAATCAGCAGCAATATCAGAGAGATTCCATTTGTCACTCAGCTCATCATAACTAAAACCAATATCAATTAAATCTCTGTATGAATCGATTATTCTGTTTGAGTAATCTGCAATAACTCTTGGAACATTAGAGCCGCCGATACCTGAAATTTCAAATGTTTTTCTTTTATTATAATTAAAGGGATCGATAGGATTTTCTTCTATTGGCTTGATTGGCTGATGATTCTCTCTTCCTTTGTATCTGTTTGTCAGAGAGATTGCAACAGGTGCTTCAAATTCAGGATCTTCGGTTAATGAAACTCTTATAGTATCACCAAGTCCATCTTCAAGCAGAGTCCCGATTCCTAAAGCAGATTTAATTCGTCCATCTTCACCACCACCAGCTTCTGTAACTCCCAAATGCAAAGGATAATTCATCCCTTCGGCTTCCATTTTATTTACAAGAAGTCTGTATGCCTGAACCATAACCTGTGGATTACTTGCTTTCATCGAAAGAACAATATTATGAAATCCTTCATCTTCACAAATTCTTAAAAACTCAAGTGCACTTTCAACCATTCCAAGCGGAGTATCACCATATCTGCTCATTATTCTGTCTGAAAGAGAACCGTGATTTGTTCCTATTCGCATTGCGGTTCCATACTCTTTACAAATTCTTACCAGCGGAACAAACTTCTCTCTGATTCTTTCAAGTTCTGCCTGATATTCTGCATCAGTGTATTCAATTAGTTCAAACTTTTTCTTATCAACATAATTGCCCGGATTTATTCTAACTTTTTCTACAATTCTTGCGGCAAGCTCTGCAGCGTTTGGAGTAAAGTGAATATCTGCAATCAACGGAACATTATAACCTCGCTTGCGTAGTTCCTTCTTTATATTTTCAAGATTTCTTGCTTCATTGATGCTTGGTGCAGTTATTCTGACATATTCACAACCAGCTTCAACCATTCTGATTGTCTGTTCAACAGTAGCCTGAGTGTTCATCGTATCTGTTGTAGTCATTGATTGAATACGAATCGGATTGTTTCCGCCGAGTGGAATATCTCCAATATAAACTTCCCTAGTTTTATATCTTGAATATTGTGTTAAACTGTTGCAATATTTTTTCAGGTTTTCGATTTTTGTTTCCATATTCATAATTTAACAAACCTTAAAATGAAATAAATAGTTTCAACCCGTGAAATTTTTCAGCTGAGTTTAGTTAAAATTCTGAAGAAAATTCCGGTGATTTGATAACTTTATCAATAAACCTTTATTCAAATATAAAAAGATTATTTCCGATGCTGAAAACCGAAAATTAGTGAACTTCAATCTTTGTATATTTGAAATATGAGAATATCAGAATCTAAAATAGAAGAGATCAGAAGCGCTGCAAATATTGTTGATATTATTTCTGAGTATGTTCAATTAAGAAAAAGAGGCAGAAACTATATCGGACTTTGTCCTTTTCATTCCGAAAAAACTCCCTCTTTTACTGTAAGTGATGAAAAACAAATCTATCACTGCTTCGGATGTCACAATGGTGGAAATGTGTTCAAGTTTCTTATGGAATATAAAAAGATTTCGTTCATTGAAGCTGTTCAGGAACTTGCAGAACAATTGGGAATTGAACTTAATTATGATCAATCAACTTTTGAAGGTCAGACCGAGCAGGAAATTCTTTTTGATATCAACACAGAGGTAGCACGATATTTTTCAAACAATCTGCTCAACGATGAAGAAGGACAAATTGCCCGCGATTATTTTCAAAAACGGAATATTAAAGTTCAGACAATGCGGGCTTTTGGTTTAGGTTACGCACTGAATGGCTGGGAAAATCTTGTAAGTTTTCTCAAACAAAAAAATATTGATTTAGAAAAAGCTCTTCAGCTTGGATTGATTGGAAGAAACAAAGATGGAAGAGTTTATGATAAACTTGCCGGAAGAATAATCTTTCCGATTTTTTCACCCAACGGCAGAGTGATTGCTTTTGCCGGAAGAAAACTTCGTGATGATGATACCGGCGCAAAATATATTAACTCTCCTGAATCAATCATTTATGTAAAGGGAAGAGTTTTATACGGACTTTCTTTTGCAAAGGATGAAATCAGAAAGCTTGATAAGGCAATTATTGTTGAAGGTTATATGGATTTGATTTCGCTTTATCAGGCAGGCGTTAAAAATGTCGTGGCAGTTTCAGGTACGGCTTTAACTGATGAACAGGCACAACTTCTTTCCCGTTATACAAAAAATGTTGTGCTTCTTTTTGATGCTGATACAGCAGGAATTGCTGCTTCGATGAGAAGCATTGAAATTCTTTTGCGAAAGGATTTTGATGTTAAGATTGCAACGCTTCCTTCTGGTGAAGATCCGGATTCATTTGTAAATAAGTATGGTAAAGAAGAATTTGAAGAGACAGTAAAACGCGCTGAAAATTTTCTTGAATATCAGACAGCTTATTATGAAAAGCAGGGAATGTTTGATGATCCGACTAAAGCCGCAGAAGCAATTCGTGATCTGGTAAAACCCATTGCAATAATTGATGATGAACTGAAAAGAAATCTTCTGATTAAAAACATTTCGCGAAAATTTAATCTGAGAGAAAAACTACTTGAGAAAGAACTTGAAAAAGCTCTTGAACAGGAAAAACGAAATGTAAGATCGCAGCCACAAAGAATTTATAAAGAAGACAATGTTATACAAAAAACTTTAGCTCCGGAGAAAATAAAATCTGTTCCGCCGCAATTGTATAACACAGAAAAAGAAATAATAAAACTCTTATTTGAAAATGATTCAACTATTATTGAACTGATACTTCAGAACATTGAACCGGAAACATTAGAGCTTGAGATACACAGAAATGTTTTAATCAGCATTAAAGAATATTTTTCAGAAAAAGGCAATACAAATCCAGCCGATTTAATCTCTTTATTTGATGAGGATACTCAATCATACCTTCGCGAAATTACTATTGAACAATATACGCTTAGCCATACATGGTTTGAAAGACATCCTTCAATTGATGCTGAAAATAAATTATACAGATATACAATTGATTTGATTAAAAAATATAAACAATTACATCTTGATATGAAGATTGCAGAAAATCAGAGAGCAATCGAGAATGCTGACAGCGAAGAAATTGCAATCAGTCTAATGAAGGAAAATCAGGAACTGGAACGCAGGCGAAGGGAATTAAAAATAGAATTACCGGGCTAAAAATTTTATCAAACAATTTCCTTCTGAATTAATTTTTATTATTTTCGGGTTGACTATTCTCCGTTGAGGGTTATGCAGTCATCTTTTGAACCTTCGGTTCTGAAAAATTTAGAGGAAGAAATCAGGAAGATTCATCTTATTTCTTCTGAGAATCATTCTATTAAATTAAAGCTGTTGAATTACATCCCGCTTTTCGAAAAACTGATTGAAATCCCGAATGAAAATGTTAAAGAAGCTTATATAACAGAACTGATTAACGATTTTAATCATACACTTCAAAACAGCTCTTTCGAAGGATTACCGCCGGAGATAAGAAACCGGATTAAATTCATTTCACAAAAACTTTATGACTTTCCATTTGTTAATCATACTTGTCCGTCATTCATCAACTCAGTAAATAAAATAACAGATTGGTCAGAGAAACTTGACAAAATTTTAAATGGAAATAATTCAATTGAAACTGATAAAAATATTTTTATTCCTCTTCTTGAAAACTCTACCGACCAACAAAAACCAGTTGCCGGCTTGCTTGAAACACTAACTGTTAAAATTACTAAGACAAAAAATGAGAATAAATTTCTTATAGTACCAAGCGAAAAAGAACTTGAACAACTTATTGATGAGCAAATAAAAATTTCCTGGAATGTTGCAATTAACTATGCAAAAAACTTTATAAAGAAATTAGAAGACAATCACGAAATAGTAATTCACTTTAACAAAAGAAGCGGTTTCTGTCGTGGTAATTCACTCGGTGCTGCTTTAACAATTAAATTCATTGAAGAGCTGCTTAATTTTTACAATCCCAAATTCATTATAGAATCAACAGATGGACTCGCACTAACCGGTGGTTTGGATGAATTAGGTAATATCTTATCCGTAGGCAAAAAAACTATTTCACAAAAAACCGAACTGATATTTTACTCAACAGTTAACCAATTCGTTGTTCCAAAGGATGATGAACCTGCAGCGAGAGAAAAATTGAACGCTCTCAAAACAATTTATCCGGAAAGAAACTTAAAAATAGTTGCAGTAGAAAATCTGGAAGATTTACTCAACAGAAGAAATATCATTGCAATCAGGCAACAGAAAGCAATAGTCAGAGCCGGCAAATTCATCAAACAAAATACTTACAGTGTGTTAGCGGTTGTAATTTTCACAATCATTTTTACTTACCTGTTTGCTCTCGATTTTGATGATAATCCTTCTTTCATAACAATGGATGGCAAAAATGCTTACATAAAAAATAAGAACGGGAAAACCTTATGGAGTATTAATTATCCGATGGATGATAAATATGTTTTAAACGATCCAAGAGTTAAGCAAGCATATTTCAGAGTAATTGACATTGATGAAGATGGTGAGAATGAAATAATATATATTCACCCGCAAATATCTGAGATTCAGGGAACAACCGAACTGGAAAAAATAATTTGCATTAATAAAAACAAAAAAGAATTATGGTCTTATCGTTTTGCTGATACGGTTTTTTCTGAAAGAGAGGATTTACCTCCGATTTATGGTGCAAAATTGATTGATACAATTACATTCAATGGTAAAAAAATTATATTCTGTTTCTCCAACAATGGTCCATCTTTCAGCAGTGCTGTTTATGGTTTGGAATTAAAAACAGGTAAAAGAATTCCCGAAACACTTTGGAGTTCGGGACATACTATGGGAGCAATTCTTAAAGATATAAATAATGACAATATCAGTGATTTAGTAATGGATGGAATTGATAATGGTTTTGAAGACGGGATTATTTTGGGAGTTGAGTTAAGTAAAATGGATGGATATCGTCCTACTACAAATGAATACAGAATTAAAAATAAAAAACAGATTGAACCAATATTTTATATCCGCATTCCCAAAAATGATTATGAAATAATGATGAATTTCAGAACAACTAACATAAGTCCTAATCATATAAACTATAGAGAAAATGATAAAAGAATTATAACTAGTATTTTCACAAGAGGACCACGTTATATCAATACAAATGAATCTTTTGGTGTTTGTAATATAGAATTAGATTCAAATTACAGAGTTGCTGATATTGTTATTGGTAATGATTTCAGAGTATTCCGTGATACACTTGTCGCACACGGTAAATTAAATCCGCCATACACTGATACAAGAGAATACAAAGAAATAATTAAGAACAGTATTTTATATTGGAAAAACGGTAAATGGGTTAAGAGGGAGGAGTTGGACTCTCAATAAAAAGCCGCCTTTTGGCGGCTTAAAATCCCCCAGAAAATTTAGGGCAGTTTTGGTGCTCATGCGTTATAACTAATATAAAAGTAATTTCATTGTGTTCGGAAAATCTTTTAAAAATTTTTTTTATGTTTCAACAAATGAAAATTGAAGTTCAGATATTACCCTTACTTAATAACCCTGACAAAGAGACTTCCGTTAATAAACTTGTTGAACTCTCTTACAAGATTGCTGCGCAATACCTTAATTTTAATTTCAGAAGAGTAAATAAAATTCTGAGTTCTGAAGAATTAACTTTGCAGGAACTTGCTCTTGATTCAATTGCCAAATTGTTTGAGTATGATAGCGAGATACAACTTAGTCAGCTTTTTATTGCTTTCAGGAAATGGGAGCCGCCAGTTCAAAATGAAAGTGATGCGTTGAAATTCTTGCTGAAAATTGTTCATTCCAGAGTTGAACAGCATATTTCAAAACTTCTTCGCAATTCCGACCCTTTCTTTTCGAAAATTATGGATTGGGTAAACTATGCGATTAAAAAGAATGGCTATAAAAAATTAAGTTATCTCGGAACAGTTTATATCGTTCGTGAAGATGTGACTTCAATTTCAGGTAAACTTATTACCGAAAATGATTTTAACAGAATTCCACTTTCAGTTTTTTCAGATAAGAAAAATCTTATAAAAAATGTGCTCGGATATATTGAAGAAAATCTGGATTATTCACCGGCGGTTCCTTTGAATCAATTGATCTTCCGTTTAAAGGAAAGTTCATCTTCAGTTTTTGCAGTAAGTGAATCAACAATTGAGCAGATTGAAGAGAGAGATGTCGAGTCAATTGTCTCTTCAGCTCTGGAAGCAACTTTCACCAAATTATCTGAGTATGTAACAAATGGTAAAATTTCTGAGAATGAAGAAATTATTTTCAGAAAAACGCTTTCAGATATTGTTTTTGATTTGAGAGACGGTGGTATGAACAAAGGACTTTATAAATATTTCATTCTGAATTGTGATGGATTGAGTATGGATGTATTTCAGGAAAAATATCAGAATAAACTGGAATATCTTGTAAGAATTCTGAAAGCCAATATTGCTGATGAATTAAGACATTAAATTCTGCCTGAGTAATTTTCCGAAAAACAGGATTTTACTTCTATTATATATATGAAAATTGAGGAATTAAGATTGAAAGATAAGATAACCGAAAAAGATTTATTTGATTTTGTATTCTTTCCGGCTCTTTTGTCGAAGGAGAAATTTTTATATCTGGAAAATTCAAACGATTTCTCCAAAGAGATTGAATTTTTTACTGAACTTAAAAAATCTTTACAGAGTGAAATCTCTGACGAAGAAAGAATTTTAATCTCTAAAAAAATTCCGGCTTACTCTGTTTATGTTTCAAACAATGCTGTAAATATTATTCATCTCTATCCTGTTGAGTTACCAAAGAAAAAAGTTAAAGGATTAATACTTGCAGCTGCATCAGAAAATAATGGCAAACCCAAAGTAACATCGCGAACATTTTACGATGATAATAAAACATACATCATCAAAGTTATCAACTACGAAAATTCCTGCAAGATATTTGTGTTCTCAACACAGTATGAAGTAATCAAAAATTTTGATTTAGTAATTGCGCCTCAGAATTTAAGATACCACATTGATGATAACACTGTTCCGCTCGAATTAGATTTTAATGTTTTACCTGAATCAGTCACTCTGGAGTTTAATCTCATCAAACAATCCTGAGCTGATCATTTCTTCAATTTTATTCATTTGATTAACTTCGCAATGAGATAAAATTGCGCTTATTCATTCATTTATCAAATCGAAAAATTTGTCTGATACTGAAATAAAATATCGTATGGCTAAAACCGGAAAACTAATGATTGAAATACTTCCGGATAAGTGTGACTTTTGCGGTTGCTGTGTTGGTGTTTGTCCCGAAGATGCCATAGAGCTTAAAGAAGCTGAGATATTTATAATTGATCCAAGATGTACAAACTGCGCTAAGTGTGTGTGGTCCTGTCCGATTGAAGTGATTAAGTTTAATAAAAATGGAGTTGAGATTTAATCAGTGTAAATCAGTTTAATCTGTGTTATCTGTGTGCAGGTGGATTAAAAAAATAGCACGCAGATGACGCAGATTAAGCAGAAAATCGCAGATAAAATGAAACAAGAATACGACATAATAGTAGTCGGCGCTGGTCCGGCAGGAAGTATGGCTGCAAGATTTGCCGCTGAACAAGGAGTTTCTGTTTTAATGCTGGAGAAAGACAGAGATGTTGGTTATCCCGTTAGATGTGGTGAAGCAATCAGCAAAGCTGGAGTTGAGGAATTTATTCCCAGTGATGATAAATGGATTGCTGCCCGAATAAGTAAATTTTCTTTTAATGCGCCTGACGGAACAGAAGTGATTATTGAATTTGGTGATGCAGGTTATGTTCTTGAAAGAAGAATTTTTGATTATGAACTTGCCCGAACTGCTGCAGAAGCCGGCGCAGAAATTCTAACACGTGCTTATGTTAATGGATTGTTGTTTGATTCCGATGGGAAAGTAAGCGGAGTTAAATATGAATTTAATGGTGAACAAAAAGAGTTAAAAGCAAAAATTGTAATTGCAGCAGATGGAGTTGAATCAAGAGTCGGCCGTTGGGCTGGATTAAAAACTCATATTGACTTTCGTGATATGGAAAGCGCCGTTCAGATTACAGCCGCAAATATTCCTGTTGATCAGAACACACTTTACTTCTACTTTGGGAAAGATGTTGCACCAAATGGTTACTTCTGGATTTTTCCAAAAGGACATAATAAAGCGAACATCGGACTTGGAGTCAGTGGAATTATTGGCAAGAAAAAATCCGCACAATCTTTTCTGGATGATTTTATGAATAAACATTATCCGAATGCTCCTGTTCTTACAAAAATTGCTGGTGGAGTTCCTTGTTCAATTACACTTGAAAAAATTTCTGCTCCGGGAATTATGTTAGTTGGTGACGCTGCGCGACAAGTTAATCCATTAAGCGGCGGCGGAATTGCAAGCGGAATGATCGGCGGTTCAATTGCAGGCAGGATTGCCGGCGAAGCAATTAAAATGAATAAGTTAGAACATATTTTAACTTATGATAAAGCCTGGCACGATAGGTTAGGAAAGCGACACGAAATATTCAACCGGATTAAAGAAGGCATCTACAATTTTTCAGATGAAAAGTTTAACAGCATTGCCCATTCAATCTTAAAAATTCCTGTTGAAAAAAGAACGCTTGGCAAAGTATTTACCACCGCGTTAATGAACAATCCATCTTTGCTTGTTGATATTGCAAAAGTTTTTGTGATATGATAAAAGTATATAGATCATTTTGATTTGTTAAGATTAATTGAAATAATATTTCATCTTAAATATCAGCATTAAAAACTTTTCTAAAACTCTGCACTGATTCCAATTGAAGGAAGAATTCCTATTGATGAAGATTCATCAACGCGTTGTTCTCTTCTGTCCCATCTGATTCCGCTTAAATTTTTCCGGTTATAAATATTCTGAATATCAATGTAAGTGATTAAAGTCCAGCCGCTGAAAAACCATCTCTTATCAACACGAATATCAAGACTGTGTGCTGATTTAAGTCTTCTGGAATTGTAATCAATAATATTCTGAGTTCCATCAGAATTAAACGGAGTGTAAGGTCTGCCTGATGCAAAACGGAATTTACTGCTGACTTCCCAATACTTATCAATTTTATAACCGCCGCTGATATTAAACAACCAATTCTGGTCATAACTTCCGTCGCGCTCAATTCCATCAAGCGAAGTAAAATCAGTTTTACTGTAAGTTAAACTCAATATTCCATAATAAGGAGTGTCGGATAATTTTTTCTGTATTGATAATTCAACTCCACTCGATTTACCAAAACCTTTGCTAACTAATGGTTCTAATCCAAACGAGGAAAAGTTATCATCACTGCCTGAAAATCCTGCTCCTGTATTTGCCAATACAAGATAAGGTCTAACTACACTTGTAGGATAATTTGAATAATCTTTATAGAATGTTTCAACCTTCAGTAAAGCATCATCATTAAGCTGATGATCGAAACCTAAAACATATTGATTCACCTGAACGCTTTTAAGTTCTTTGTTCTTATCATCTGCAATTAACCAGATATAAGACGGAGATTGATGATAAATTCCTGTGCTGAAATTAATATTTGTAATTGGTGTTAGCATATATGAAAGAGAAAGTCTTGGACTGAAATAAAATTTGTTTGTCAAAGCATTAAAGTAATCTGCTCTTACTCCAAAGTTTGCAGTAATTCTTTTCATCAATAGTAAATTAAGATTTAAATATGACGCACCTTTGAAGAAATTCTCCGATTTGTTAAGAGAAGTGATCGGCAGCGAATCACCAAATGAAGTAACGAATGTCGGGAAAAGAATATCTGCATCAAATTCAATCAACTTAGCGGTTGCTCCAAAATTCATTTCAACAATAGGTGAAAATTTATGAACAACATCTAATCTTAAATTATTTTCTTCTTCTTTTGATTTATTTCTGAAAATTGGATTTAAGAGTGAATCACTTTGTCTGGTATTAAAATCTGTATAGTTTCTGCCAAGAGTTATATTCATAAAACCATTGCTGAAAAGCCGCTGATAACTAAAGCCGGTGAAGTATTGAATCTGGTCGCTGCCAAGAATTCTTGAGTTGTCATATCGTTTATCTTCATCATCGTTGAAAAATTTTACATTGTCAAACGCACTTACAAAAAGAAATGAAAATGAATTTGTATTATCAAGTTTATAATCAGCTTTTGAAAGAACATCATAATACTCAGGTACAAATGAAAATCCTGCTGACTTAAAAATAAAATCGAGATAACTTCTTCTTGCTGAAAAGATAAAAGATGAATTTTCGCCAAACAAAGGACCTTCAGCATTAAGACCAAATTGAGAAGCAGATATTGTGGCTTTGCCGCCAAGCCGATCTGTTCTGCCGTTGCGAAGATTAATTTTCAATACTGAGGAAAGTTTATCACCATATAAAACAGAAAAACCACCTGTCGAAAAAGATGTTTCTTTTACAAAATCTAAATTGATATAACTTAGTGGTCCGCCGGTTGCGCCTTGAGTTCCGAAATGATTAATGTTTGGTACTTCAATTCCATCAACAAGATAAAGATTTTCTGATGGAGCGCCGCCGCGAACAATTAAATCATTCCTGCCTGCATCTGCCTGAGCAACACCCGGCAATACTGAAAGAGCACGAATAACATCCTCAAATCCTCCCGGACTTCTTCTTAATTCCTCATAGCTAAAATTTCTTACACTTGTTGGCTCAAGAATATTTTTACCAAAGTAATCAGCAGTAACAACAACATTTTCTATTTCAATTGTTTGGGCAGTAAGTTCAAAATCAACCTGAGTTAATTTGCCTGGCTGAACCATTACATCAGTTTTAACTCGCGGAGTATAACCTATAACAGAAGCTCTTAGCTGATACATTTCAGCCGGAATATTTTTTATAACATATCTTCCGTTAATATCAGTTGCAGCTCCGAAGTTTGTGCCGATTATGATAATGTTCGCTCCTATTAAAGGTTGTTTGGTTATAGCGTCAACAACCAAACCAGAAATATCTCCTGAGCCGTTTTGTGCTGAAATATTTACAGATAATAAAATTGCCAGAAAGAAAAATTTAAGTTTATTCATATTCCATTTTTTTATTTTTTAACTAATGATTTAACAAAATTTGTCCTGTAAAGTTCATTTAACTCTGTTTTTGTTTTATTGTTATATTTACAGGGCATATTTACAAACTGCAATGAACAAGAGCAAAAATACAACTAAATCGAAAGAACTTTCAGAAAATTTTAATCCCGGATTTCTGAATTCATATCTTAATCAAATTAAAGAAGTTCTTCCCACCATTCCCGAAGAGTTTGAAGATGTTTTCTGGTGGAGCGGAGTAAGATATGGGAAGGAATCATTTTCCATTTATTCTGATAATGTAAAGAAAGTTATAGGTTACACTTCTGAGCAGATTCAGGCATTACCTGAAGGATTTAAATCGCTTGTGATTAGTGAAGATATACCGATTTACAATAAATCTTATGATGTACTTTCCCCGTTAAGAAAAACAAATTTTTTCGAACACATTTTCAGAATAAAAAATAAAGAAGGAAAAATTCTCTGGCTGAAAGAAAAACTTGTTCAGTACAGAAATGATGATGGAGTTCTTTTTCTTAAAGCATCTGTGTTTAACATTACTGACTTTAAAGAAAAAGAAGAAGAGCTTTCCTGTTTAGTAGAGGATAAGCAAAATAAAATTATAACCCGCGATAATTTTCTTTCTGTTCTTTCACACGATTTGCGGGCTCCATTTTCAAGCATTCTTGGATTTACAGAAGTTCTGATGAGCGATCCAAATCTTAATGAAGCTGATAGAAATGAGTACCTTAATTTTATTCACGACTCTGCTTCAAACCAGCTCCAGTTAATCAACTATCTGCTCGACTGGTCGAATATGCAAATCGGAAGACTGAATCCAAATCCACAGCGCATTCAGGCGCAGACAATTGTATTCAACTGTATTTCAAATCTTACCGGAAATGCAATCAGAAAAAATATTGAAATAAAATCCACTGTTCCGGAATCAATTTACATCAAGGCAGATGAGCGATTAATTCTGCAGGCATTAACAAATCTTGTTAGTAATGCAATTAAATTTTCAGCAGAGGGAAAAACTGTAAATATTAGTGTTGATAGGTTTAATCAGGAAATGGTTGAATTTGTTGTAAGTGATGAAGGTGTCGGAATCCCTGAAATAAATCAATCGAAAATTTTTAAATTTGAAAAATTATTTTCCACAAGAGGGACTAAAGGTGAAAAGGGAACAGGGTTGGGTTTATCTTTGGTTCGCGAGATAGTCGAAAGGCACGGCGGACAAGTATGGTTTTACTCCAAAGAAGGAAAGGGAAGTGAATTTCATTTTACTGTTCCGAGTGCTGAAAATAGCATTCTGATTGTAGAGAACAATAAAGAAGATTACTTCAAATTTGAAAGAATGATAAGAGAACAATTTCCCCAATTCAAAGTGCTTGGGGCTGACAATGGATTTGAAGCGATCAACTTTGTTTTAAGACAGCATCCATCCGTGATAATTTCTGCACACGAACTTCCGTTGATGAATGGAGTTCAATTTATAAAATCTATCATTCGTGGCGACAGACGATTTAATACTCCAGTAATTGCTTTGTTGAATAATTATGATGAGGATGTAATTAAATCTTATCAGGAAATTGGTGTGAAAATTATTTTAACTAAACCAGTTGATCCTGATAAACTTACTGAGAATATTTCCCTTTGTGTTAATTGATTTTAGTAACTGAAAGGATTCTGAAATTATGTTAAATCAGACCGAGCTAGCTTCTTTATCAAAAGGTGATTCGGTTGATCATTTTTTACTGGTAAAGAAAAGCGATTTGCGTTTAACTAAACAAAACAAAGAATACATTTCACTCGAGCTTGCTGATAAAACACTTTCTGTTCAATCTAATCTTTGGGATGATGTAAAAAATTTTCATAATCTCAAGACAAATCTTGCCTCAGGATCAATAGTTAAGGTTAAAGGTCAACTCGATGAATATCAAGGTGCACCGCAGATAAAAATTTCAGAGATTCGTTTAGCAAAAGATGAAGATAATGTTACTCCGCTGGATTTTATTCCAAGGTCGCAAAGAGATCTTGATGAAATGAAGGATGAGTTAAAAAACAGAATAAAAAAAATATCTAATCCTTATTTGAGTAAACTGCTTAAAAATATTTTCAGTGCTGAACGATTTGAAAAATACATTACTGCACCTGCTGGTAAACTTTGGCATCACAGTTATATCAGCGGATTGATTGAACATACTCTGGAGATTATAAAAATTTGTGATTTAATGTGCGATATTCATCCTGATTTGAACAGAGATTTGCTGATTGCCGGTGCAATGCTTCACGACTTTGGTAAAATTGAAGAATTAAGTTTCGATTCAGCTTTTGAATACACCGATAAAGGAAAACTGATTGGACATATTGTAATTGCTTCAATGATAGTTGATGAAGAAATAAAAAAGATAAAAGACTTTCCGGAAGAATTAAGAATTAATTTACTGCATCTTATACTCAGTCATCAGGGGAAACTTGAACATGCTTCACCAGTTGTTCCTAAAACGCTGGAAGCCATTACACTTTATCATGCCGATGAATTAAGTGCGAAAGTAAATGCATATAAACTCACACTACAATCTGAAATTAAAAAAGATAGTAAATGGACAAGATTTGTAAATCTTGCCGGCACAGATTTATACAGTCACGAGCTTGAAAATTTTTCTGACACAGATAAAAAAACATTATTCGATTAACAAAAAAAGGATTAACTATGAAACCCTTCGCTCACAAATTTCTGATTCTTACTGCGGTTTTATTTATTTCTTCAGTCTCTTATTCTCAGAGTCTTGAAGAGCTGTTAAAAGAGGGGGATAATCTTGTTGCACAATTTGAAAATCAAAAAGCTCTTGAAGTTTATCAGAAAGCTGATAAATTATTCCCAAACAATTGGGAAGTTTACTGGAGATTAAGTCGTGCTTATGTTGATATCGGTGAACATCTTCCTGATAAAACTGATAAAGAAAAAGATGTTCAGCTCGAGTATTACAAAAAAGCTTTTGACTATGCCGATAAAGCTGTTAAACTAGCACCTACTCAATCAATTACTTATGTACGAAGAGCAATAGCTAGCGGCAGAATAGCATTATTTGAAGGTGTATTCTCAGCAGTCGGAACAGTTAAAGATGTAAAGAATGATTGTGAAAAAGCTATTCAACTTGGTAATGGCGGCAATTATGTCCAGGCGCTTGCACATTATATTTTGGGAAGAACTCATCTTAAGGTTTGCGAGAAACCTTACCTTGTCCGACTTCCATTGGGACTTGGCTGGGGAGATACAGAAAAAGCTGTTCAACTACTGGAAACAGCAAACAAACTCCGACCGAATTTCAGAATGTTTATGCTTGAACTTGCTAAAGCTTATGTAGAAGAGGATGAATTCGAAAAAGCAAAAGATATTCTGAAGAAAATAGAGAAAGCTCCTGTTGCTGATGAAGATGATGACAAAGTTTTAGCTGAAGCAAAAGAACTTTATGAAAAGATTAAGAACGAATGATGAGATATGTCGGAAATAAATTTCTCAAAGGAATTTATTGACAAGCTCTCAGAATCTAAGCGAATAGTATTTTTTACTGGGGCCGGAATTTCAGCAGAGTCCGGCATCCCGACTTTTCGTGGTAAAGATGGAATCTGGAATAAGCTTAAACCTGAAGAGCTTGCTAATTTCAACGCCTTTCTTCGTAATCCGCAAATGGTTTGGGAATGGTATAATCACCGAAAAAAAATTATTCACGACTCAAAACCAAATGCAGGACATCTGGCAATTGCAGAATTCGAAAAATATTTTGATGATGTAGCTGTTGTAACTCAGAATATTGATAATCTTCATCGTCGTGCTGGCAGCACAAAAATTTATGAACTTCATGGAAATATCAAAAGAAATTATTGTATCAAATGTCATACTTTCTACAATGAGGAACTTGAGTTTTCTGAAGGAGTTCCAAAGTGTAAATGCGGCGGATTGATTCGTCCTGATGTAGTTTGGTTCGGTGAATTTTTACCAGCCGACCAACTTGAGGAAAGTGAAAAAGCTGCAATCAGATCTGATATGTTTTTTGTAGCTGGAACTTCTGCTGTAGTTTATCCGGCAGCCGGATTAGTTTATACCGCAAAACGCAGCGGCTCTTTTATTGTTGAAGTTAACATCGAGGAAACAGAAGTAACTTCAATTGCCGATGTATCATTTTTTGGCGGAGCCGGAAAAGTTTTACCAGCCATACTCGAAAAAGTAAAAGAGCTGAAGAAAAATTTTTGATAGAAAGATTTATCAAAACTTCCTTGAGTTTTTATTCTATAGAGATGACATCTTTTGAAAAGATGTCATCTCTTTTTTTTACTCTGCGGCTCTCTTGACTTTTCTCTGTGGTTCTCTGTGTAATAAGCTTTCCCCACGAAGAATAGCATATTCAGATAGATAGAACTAATTGGGGATGAAGATTTCTTCAGTAGTCTCTGAACTTCAAATATGATTATTCTTTGAATGGAATTAACTACTTTGAATTGTAAGTAAGTCTTGCAAACAACTCAATATCTTCCTGCGTAGTTATCTTGAAATTAAATACAGAACCCTCAACAAGATTTATTTTCTTACCGATTTTCTGAACAAGCATTGATTCATCAGTACCGATAAAATTTTCTTTAAATGCTTTATTCATTGCTTTCAGTAGGTCTTTGTGTTTAAATATCTGCGGAGTCTGAACATAATAAACTTCATCACGATTTAAATATTCCTCAACATATTTCCTGGCTTTAATCAGAGTATCTTTTGCTTTTATGCAAACCAATGCATTGCCTTTTCCCTTGGCAGTTTTTATGGCATTCGAAAGTACTTCATTGGGAAGTAATGCCCGTGCTGCATCGTGTACAACAATTAAATCATTCTCATTTGCATCGGATGAAAGCAAAGCATTATAAACAGAATGCTGTCTTGTCCGACCACCTTCAACAATTAATTTCACCTTTCTGAATCTGTACTTGTTTATAATTTTCACAAGCAAATCAAAATAAGTCGGTTCAGCAGCAATTATAATTTCGTTGATGAGTTTATTTTTTTGAAATGTTTCTAAGGTATAAGCAATTAATTCTTTATTGTTAATTCTGAGATATTGTTTAGGAGTGGCAATGCCTTTTTTCTCAGCATTGCCAGCCCTTAAACCTTTTCCACCAGCGGGAATAATTGCAATAACTTTCATATCAAATTACAGGATTAACATTGCATCGCCGTAACTTAAGAAGCGATACTTGTTCTTCAATGCATGCTTGTATGCTTTCATTATTAAATCAGTTCCGGCAAAAGCAGCTACAAGTAATAACAAAGTAGATTCAGAAGCGTGGAAATTTGTTATAAGTTTTTGTGTAACTCTGAAAGTGTAAGGCGGATAAATGAATTTATCCGTCCAACCGCGTGCAGGTTTAACAAATCCCTCAGCAGTTGTGCTTGTTTCGAGAGCACGACAAGTACTTGTTCCAACAACAAACACATTATTCTTTTCTCTTAAAGCTTTGTTAATTGTCTCCGCTGATTTTTCTGTAATCTCATAATATTCAGAATCCATTCTGTGCTTTGTAAGATCTTCAACTTCAACAGGTCTGAATGTGCCTAAACCAATATGAAGAATAACCGGAACAATATGAATTCCTTTCTTTTCAATCTTAGCTAATAATTTTTCAGTGAAATGAAGACCTGCAGTAGGAGCAGCAACAGAACCATCAACTTTTGCATAAACAGTCTGATAATTTTGTTTGTCGCTTGGTTCAGGGTCGCGTTTGATATACGGAGGAAGTGGTGTTAACCCAATCTTTTCAACCATCTGAAAAACTTTACCAGGTTGATTGAAACGAACAGTTCTTCCTCTTGAAGTTGTATTATCAATAATTTCGCACCAAAGATTATCGTCAAAATAAATTTTGTTACCGATTCTTACCTTACGGGCCGGATCAACAATTACATCCCAAATACAATCCTCTCTGTTCAATTCTCTTAAAAGGAAAACTTCTATTTTAGCATTAGTCTTTTCCTTCTTTCCGTATAGTCTTGCCTGAAAAACTTTAGTCTCATTAACAACAAGCACATCACCTTTTTCCATATAGTCAATAATATCGTAAAAATGCTTGTCGTGCATTTCCCCTGTTTTGCGATCAAGAACCAGTAGCTTGGCTTTATCCCTTGGTGAAACAGGATATTTTGCAATCTGATTCTTAGGCAAGTTATAACTGAAATCTGATAATTTCATACTTTCACCTTATCTATGTTTTTGTTATTAAATGACGGACGGGAAAAATTCATCCCGTCCGTTAATAATTCATTTATTTTCTTTTAGAAGTTTTCTTTACTGATTTTGATTTAGCTTTTGAACTGCTTTTAGCTTTTGGTTTAGCAGCACTTTTTGATTTAGTCGCTTTTGCACTCTTTTCGTTCAATACAGCGCGTGCAGCAGCTAATCTTGCAATCGGAACTCTGAATGGAGAACAACTTACATAATCTAGACCGGTTCTATGACAGAATTCAACGGAAGCTGGTTCGCCGCCGTGCTCGCCGCAAATACCAACTTTTAGATTTGGTCTGCTTAATCTTCCAAGCTGAGTACCCATCTCAACTAATTTACCCACACCTTGCTGGTCAATTGTTTCGAATGGGTCAGCAGGTAAAATTTCCTGTTCAACATAAAGCGGAAGGAATTTACCGGCATCATCTCTTGAAAGACCGAAAGTTGTTTGAGTTAAATCATTAGTACCAAAGCTGAAGAATTCTGCTCGGGTTGCAATTTCATCAGCTGTAACTGCAGCACGAGGCAGTTCAATCATTGTTCCGACAAGATAATCAATCTTCTTTCCTTTTTCCTGCATAACATCGTTTGCAACTCTTCTTACAATATCTTCCTGAAGTTTGAATTCGTTAACATGTCCAACTAAAGGAATCATAATTTCAGGTTTAACTTTTATACCTTCATTCATAACATTGATTGCAGCTTCAATTATAGCTCTTGCCTGCATCTCTGTTATTTCGGGATAAAGAACTCCTAAACGGCAACCGCGAAAACCAAGCATCGGATTGAATTCATGTAAGCTGTCAATCTTTGCTTTTAAGGTTTCATAACTTATTCCTAATGCCTGAGCGAGTTCATTAATTTCTCTTTCAGTATGTGGAAGGAATTCGTGTAACGGCGGATCCAAAGTTCTGATTGTAACAGGATATCCTTTCATCTCCCGGAATATTCCTTCGAAATCTTCTCTCTGCAATGGAAGAAGTTCTGCAAGTGCAGCTTTTCTTTCTTCAACAGAATCAGCAACAATCATTTTTCTAACGGACATAATTCTGTTTTCACCGAAGAACATATGCTCAGTTCTGCAAAGACCAATTCCTTCTGCTCCAAATGCAATTGCGTTTGATGCCTGATCAGGTTGATCTGCATTTGTTCTTACTTTAAGTCTTCTGATACTATCAGCCCAATTCATCAGACTGTTGTAAGTCTGGAATGTTGAAGAATCTTTAGGATCAAGAGTTTTTGTTATAAGTACCTGAATTACTTCAGAAGGCTTGGTTTCAAGTTTGCCAATAATAACTTCACCTGTTGAACCGTCAATTGAAATGTAATCGCCTTCTTTAATATAAACATCGTCTCTTCCTTCAACAGTAATTGAACGATCGGCATAATTAATTTTTAATGCACCACAGCCCGCAACACAAACTTTACCCATCTGTCTTGCAACAAGTGCAGCGTGTGAAGTCATTCCTCCGCGGGCAGTAAGAATACCTTCAGCCGCATTCATTCCTTTAATATCTTCAGGAGAAGTTTCAATTCTTACTAGAATTACTTTATCTCCGTTCTTAGCCATCTCTTCCGCATCTTGTGCACTGAGGGCAACTTTACCACTTGCAGCACCAGGACCAGCATTTAAACCTTTTGCAATAAGTTTTCCGCTTTCAACAGCTTTTCTTTTTTCATCTGCATCAAAAATTGGTCTTAGTAATTGATTGAGCTGATTCGGTTCAATTCTTAATATTGCTTCTTCTTTAGAAATTAATCTTTCCTTAACCATATCAACAGCCATTTTGATTGCTGCAAATCCGGTTCTTTTACCAACACGGCACTGAAGCATCCATAATTTTCCCTGCTGAATTGTAAACTCGATATCCATCATATCCTTGTAGTGCTTTTCAAGAATTTTTCTGAAATTATCAAGCTGTTTGTATAATGATGGATTTTCCTTTGCCAGTTCAGAAATAGGATGTGGAGTTCTTATACCAGCAACTACATCTTCGCCTTGTGCGTTGAAGAGATATTCACCATAAAAAACATTTTCACCGGTTGCCGGGTCACGAGTGAATGCAACACCGGTTCCTGAGTCTTCTCCCATATTTCCAAATACCATTGACTGAACATTTACAGCAGTTCCCCACCATTCAGGAATATTGTTAAGTTTACGATAAACAATTGCTCTTTCATTCATCCAGCTTCCGAATACAGCACCAATTGCTCCCCAAAGTTGTTCCATTGGGTCATCAGGAAAATCGTGTCCGGTTTTTTCTTTGATAGCTGCTTTGAACTCTGCAACTAAATCCTTTAAGTCATCGGCTGTTAATTCAGTGTCAAGCTTAACACCTTTTGAATGTTTTTTGTTTTCGATTATCACTTCGAAAGGATCGTGTTCGTGTTTGTCTTGTGGTTTCAAGCCAAGTACAACATCGCCATACATCTGAACAAATCTTCTGTATGAATCGTAAGCGAATCTTGGATTGTTTGTTTTTTCGATTAAACCCTGAACAGTAACATCGTTAAGACCAAGATTAAGAATTGTGTCCATCATTCCCGGCATAGAAGCTCTCGCACCGGAACGAACTGAAACCAACAAAGGATTTTTAGGATCGCCGAATACAGCGCCCATTTCTTTTTCAACCTTTTTAAGTGCATCAAGAACCTGAGCTTTAAGTTCTTTAGGATACTTATGGTTGTTTTTGTAGTAGTAAGTACAAACTTCGGTTGTTATAGTGAATCCTGCCGGAACTGGTAAACCAATATTAACCATTTCTGCAAGGTTAGCACCTTTACCACCAAGCAAAGCTTTCATATCAGCTTTACCTTCAGCTTTTTTGCCGCCGAAGAAGTACACATATTTCTGTGTTTTTGCCATTGTTACAATACCTCCGTAAATAGATTTACATTATTTCTGGAAACATTAATTAAGTTTTTCTGATAAATATCTTTTAAAAGATTCTTCATCATCCATACAAAGTGCTATCTTCAGATAGAAGATATCAATATCATCAAATTCTATTGAGTACTGAAGAAGTTTAACCGCATCTTTTTCAGTTGTTACAACTGAATGTGAATTTGTCTGATAAAACTCTTTTCGTATTTGCTGAACTTCCCTGAGTGTATAATTTTTATGATCTCTGAAAATAATTTTGTTCTTCGAGCTTACACCAACATCATTTAAAACTGACAGGAATGATGTCGGATTTGCTATTCCGGAAATCACTAAACTTTCCTGACCTTCAAATTCTTCTAATGTGTGCTCAGTTTTTCTCGTCATATCTACAAAGCTGATAGCCTTGTAATATGCAGTGAATATCGGTTTATTATAATGCCGGAATTTTTCTATTAAGTTTTGATTTTTTTCTTTGCAAAATTTTCTGTTGATGATTATTGCATCTGCTCTTTTAAGTGAATTAAATCCTTCTCTCATTATTCCAAGTGGAAGAAGTGACTGGTTGAAAATTGATTCATCGAGCAGAAATTTCTGATCGAAGAGAACAATATCAAGATTCCGATAAATCCACCTGTGCTGAAAACCATCATCAAGTACAATTATGTCTGATTGAACTTCCTTAAGCAAACGCTCAGCACCCTCAACACGATTTTCACAAACAGCAGCCGGAACCTTACATTCAATTACAGTCTGATAAATTTCATCACCACAGTTCTGAACATTTGTGAGCGGTTCATCATTTTTTGAAACGAGCAGATATCCTTTTGTATTTCGTCCATAACCTCTGCTTAATACTGATGGCTTATAGCCAGAATTTTTAAGCAGGTTAGTCAGATATATCACAAAAGGAGTTTTACCTGAACCACCAATTGTCAGATTTCCAACAGAAACAACTTTTGCATTTACTCTTTTCGATTTGAAAACAGACTTATCAAAGAACAAATTTCTTATAGTTACTACAAAAGCATAAACCGGAACAAACTGTGTCAGCAGTATTTTCAAAAATTCTGTCATTTTAAATCACAAATTTAATGCAGAATCCTGCAGTTCGTTAAGCATTTGCTCACATTTTTTTATTATTTCAGAAGTTTCTTCATAAGAAAGCTCAGAATTAACTAAAATTGGTTCAGAATAGACAATTTTTGCCTTACTAAAAAATTTCGGGATCTCAAAACTATCCCAACTCTTAAGCTTTCTTTTATTACTAAATCCAACTCCTGCAAGCACTATAGGAATTCCTGATTTTTTTGCTGTTATAACCGCGCCTGCCTTAAACTGCCTCACTGGTCCTCTTGGACCATCGGGAGTTATTGCAATTGAATATTTATTTTTTGCTAAGTCAACCATTATTCCTAAAGCAATATCACCGCCTTTACTGCTTGAACCACGAACAACTTTGTAATTCCAGCTTTTAAGCTGGCGTGCAAGCAGATCACCATCTTTGCTCAAACTTGTTAAAGCTGCAAAGTTTTGGTTTCTGTGAACATACCAGGGTAAAAGCATTGTGGAATGCCAGAAGGCAAGTACATAATTCTGATTTTTCTGCTGAAGATGATCAATAACTTCCTGATTTATCTTTTCAATCTTTAGAGATTTACAGAGAAGATTGATTGCAGATTTCAGAAAGTAATTTCCAAGCAGGCGAAGAATATTTTGTTTAACTTTTTTCATTTATCAAATCGTAAATTATCCGCGCGGCATTTTCTGCTGCGTTTTTGTTACCTAAAATTTCGTGAAGTTTATTCAATTCAGTTTTAATCGAATTATACTTTTCTGTGTTGCTTAAAATTTTTTCTGCTTCCTGAAAAATTTTTTCAGATTTAACATCATTTTGTATTAACTCAGGCAAGAGAGTTTTTCCGAGAAGAATGTTTACAATTCCAATGTTATCCAGCTTCACTAAATTCTTACCAATGAAATAAGTCAATGCACTGGCTTTGTAAACAATAATCATTGGAAGATTAAGCAATCCTGCTTCCAGTGTAGATGTTCCGGATTTAATAATTCCGAACTTCGAATGTTTCATTAAATCATAAGTATAACCGGAAATGATTTTATAATCATTTTCCTTTACAGTTTCTCTCAAAAGTGATTCATCAACTGAAGAAGCACAGGCAACAACTATCTGGAAATTGAATTTCTGTGCAATATTTTGTGCAGCTTCATAGATTGCTGGAAAAATATCTTTGACTTCGTGTTTGCGGCTTCCGGGCAAAAGTAATAAAATTTCTTTATCAGGCAGCAATCCGAATTTATTTATCAATTCATTTTTACTCAGATAATTATACTCAATCAATTCACGAATTAAAGGATGTCCGACAAATTCAGCATCAACATTTTTTTCTTTATAAAAATTTTCCTCGAAAGGGAAAACAACCAGCATTTTGCTAACAAGCTTTCTGATTTTTTTAACGCGGCCCTTTCCCCAAGCCCAAACTTGCGGAGAAATGTAATAAAAAATTTCAACGCCAAGTGCTTTCAATTTTTTTGCTATGCTAATATTGAAGCCGGGATAATCAATCAGTATTGCAAATTTTGTTTTTCTGATTTTCACTTCATCAAGCAATTCTTTCTGAACTTTTCTTATGAAAGGCAGATGCTTTACAACTTCTACGAAACCGAGAAATGACATTCTATCAGAATGATAAATCAATTCCATTCCGTTACTTTTCATCTTGTTGCCGCCAATACCGTAGAAATTTAAATCAGAATCAAGCTTCTTCAATTCTTTTATCAAAGCTGCACCGTGTAAGTCACCAGATGCTTCACCGGCAATTATTAAAACAGATTTCATCATATCTGTAGTTGATTATGAATTACTTAGATAAAATTTAATGACAATCAAAAGCGAAACAACAAACAATGCCTGTAAAGTTCTGCGTTCAGATTTTAATCCTTCTTTAATTTTAAATGGCGGTTGCTCTACTGTTTCATCGCGATGAGGAGTAAATCTGGGAAAAAATCTCGGAACGCTGTTAAAATATTTTTTATACTGTTCTCCAAAAGTATTGAAAAGATATTCTTCTTCGGCTTTTACAATTAAGTAATATTGTAAAATGAAAAACAGTAATGCAATAATTTGCAAATAGGGAAAAAGTGCAAAAGACATTATTCCAAGTCCAAGGTAGATTAAAATATTTCCCACATAAAGAGGATTTCTTACATAAGCAAAAGGTCCGCTTATTATAAGATAAGTTCCACCTACTTTTCCTGTTGTTCGTGTTTCGCTTCCGGCCCAGCTTACTCCCCAAAGTCTGATTGCTTCTCCAAATAGTGCAATCACAAATCCGGATATTAAAGATGTAACAGAAGCATTTTCAAATATTAACATTAAGATTAAAAATGGAATAGGAGTATAGCTTCTGTATCTGAAAAAAAGTTCTGCAAGTTTTTTCATTTTATTCTGCCTCGTAAGCGTGTTTTCTTTTTATTTGTGCCTGATGTCTTTTCTTCAATCTTTTGCGGGAAAGAAGTTCTTTAATTCTGGTTTTAACATCATCAAAATTTTTAAATGGATAATAGGAAATTCTTTCCCGTTCACAGAATTTGAGCAAGCCATTCTTTGCGAAAATATAATCACAGTACTGAGCCGCATCTTTATCTGAATTACCATCGCCGATATAAATTGTATAATCATCATCACTGCTGTTATCAATGATATGATCCCGTTTTGGATTAGCAGAAGTCGGATAATCAGGATTATAAAACGGATATTTAGGTATAAGCTTTTCGTTAACTACATCTAAAATGTTTGCAAAAAATTTAAGATGAGAGAGATTTTCTCTTTCTAATATTTTTTTTATGTAGTAATCAAATCCATCACTTAAGACAAACAGATCAATTTTATTATCTTCGCAAAAGTTTACAAATGAATGAAAAGAATTATCAATTGATAAAGAATTAATGAATCGGTTAAGTTCATTTTCATCAATCTGTTCTATTGAACTGCATAATAAATCCCAGCATTGTCTTGAAGTGATTCTGTCGTTATGCAAATCATTTATTATTGCTTCCGTTTTAATCGGGTCACCAAATTTTCTGAATATTGCGTCTCCTACATCCTCGGTTGTAATTGTTCCGTCAAAATCAATAAATATCTTCAGTTTACTTCCATCCATCATTCACTTACTACCATTTTTTTTACTGCAACAAAATCACCGGCTTTCATTTTGTAGAAATATACTCCCGGAGTCAGTCTTTTCGCATCAAAAGTAACAGTGTTTTTTCCGGCGGGAAATATTTTTTGTGTAATTGTTCCAAGTGGATTTAATCGGACATCGTAAATTTCAATTTCAACAAATTCTTCTTTAGGAAGATAAAAACTTATTGATGTAGTTTCAGAAAATGGATTAGGTATATTCTGATAAAGAGTATAATCACCGGTTTCTTTGAGAATTTCCAATGTAACTGTTTCAGAAAGCTGCTGATTGTTTTTCGACTTCTGATATATTCGATATGAAACTAATCCTTCATAGCCAGGAAAGTCTTTGTATTCATAATAATTAATTGTTGAGGAATTTCCTTTCGGTAAACTTGAAATTGTTTTCCATTCAATATCATCATCTTTCTTTCGCTGTATTTCATAAATAACATCTTCATTTTCATTAGCAGCAAACCAAAATACTTTTACGGAATCACCAACTAGTTCACTTTTTAATCCGAGAATTTGTCCTGCATAAGTTCCTGTGGAATAAATTTTTTGTCCGAAAATTTCGCTTTTCTTTTCGCGTTTATCTTTGAAGATTGCAATAGCGCCGCCTTGTTCATCAGGCACAAGGTTGAGATAGCTTTTTTCTGAATTACTGTAAGTACCTAAATCAATTCCGCTTTCTGTCCATTGAATTTCGCCGCTGCTGTTTAATTTCTGGGCATAGATATTACCAAATTGTTTCGTGAATCTTCTGTCAATCCATGCGATAATAAAATTGCCTCTGTTATCAGAAATAACTTTTTGTCCGAATTGATCTCCTTCATATTCAATTACAGGCATACCATTTTCTTTCCAAAGCTTGTTACCTTTCAAATCAAATAATTGAGCATAAATATTCCTGTCGTTTCCATAATCATTTACCCAGGTTACGAAAATATTTTTATTGGAAATATCGAATTGAGGATAAGAGTTCTGACCTCGTTTAGTGGTAAGTAATTTACCTTCCTGTCCCCAGATAAATTTTCCATCTGGTGAAATTAGCTGATGATAAATAGCTTTCTGTTTTTCATGTGAATACCAGATTACATAAAGTTCATTGCCAGCAAGTGATGATTCAAAACTCAAAACATTTTCTTTCGTCCTGGAAATATTTTTTTTCTGAATTTGAACTGAATCTTCATTGATTTCTACTTTGCCGAAATAGAGAGTCGCACGACTTTCTTTTGTTTCAAGCCAGTTCAGATAAAACAAATTTTCTTTTAATGGATGAATCTGGCTATCGCTCAGCTTGATATCAGCAGAGTAAATCAACCGTATTGGTCCTTTTAGAATATTACCACTTGAATTGAGTTTGACAATATACAATGAATTATTAGCAGAATTTAAATCTTTCGTAATGAAGGCAATGATTGCATTTCCATTCGCATCTGTTTTAAGAGTGTATTCCTTAATCTCTTTGTTCAATCTTGTTATTTGAATTCCATACTCACTCCACAATCTCAAACCTTTATTTGAAACTTTCTGAATAAATATTTCTGAAGTGGTCGGAGAAATATTTTCTTTCCACAACACGAGCAAATCACCTGATTTAAGTAATTGTATCTTAGGGTCAAATTTATTTTCAAGACTTTGAGAAACTGCTTTTCCATCAGAACGGAAACTTGTTTCACCATCTTTATTTACATGAAGAAACAAAACATCTGAACGATCTTTTGTCTTTGAATCCTGCCAAACAATGAATGCTCCGCCTTTCTTATCACCAACCGAAGAAATATTAATCGGATCAACAGGATTTACGACAAGCTTTGTATTTGTGGAAGGATCGTAAGCCCATTGTGAATAGACATTAATGGTGCTGAAAATGATTAGAGTAATTAGCCAGTAAATATTTACGATATGTTTTTTTTCTATCATCAGCAAAAGTTATTTGTCCACAAAATCAAAATCTTCATTGAAACGAACCGCAACAAGTTTCGAAACACCTTCTTCCTGCATTGTTACTCCATACATTGTCTCAGCAGCTTCCATCGTTCTTTTATTGTGGGTTACAACTATAAACTGAGTGTCTTTTTTGAACTCGTGTAAAATTCTCGTAAAGCGATCAATATTTGCATCATCAAGCGGAGCATCAATTTCATCAAGAATACAAAACGGACTTGGTTTTACAAGATAGATTGCAAACAATAATGCAATTGCTGTTAAAGTTTTTTCCCCGCCTGAAAGTAAATCAATTGATTGTGGCCTTTTGCCTCTTGGCTTCGCAATAATTTCAATTTTTGCTTCAAGCGGATCTTCATTTTCTTCCAGTCTTAAATCTGCTTCATCACCCGGATCGAACAAAGTCCTGAAAATTTTAATAAAATTCTCCCTTATCTTATCAAAAGTTTCTTTGAATTGTGCCTGTGCAGTTTGATTTATTTCCTCAATAGTTTTAATTACATCTTTTTCAGATTCTATTAAATCATCTCTCTGCTTGTGTAAAAATTCCAATCGTTGTTTTTCTTCTTCATATTCAGAATAAGCGAGAAGATTAATCGGACCAAGACTTTTAATTTTTTCTTTAATCTCCTGAACCTGCGAATGTCTTTCGGTAAAGTTGAAAGTATCAAGGTCATCAAAAGTTTTTTTCTCGAGATTCAGTGAGTAAGACTCTTTGATATGTTCAATCAACGAGTCTTTCCGCATCTCAAGTTCTTTAAGCTCAATCTCTGATTTGTGAATTTCATTTGAGAGCAGTTCTCTTTCGTTTCTCAGCTGTTTTAATTCATTTTCTTTTTTACTTACTTCTGCACGCGATTGTTTATAGCGATTGTCAACTTCTTCGAGCAATTTATTTAACTCATCTTTTGCAGTTTCAAGTTGTTGCAATGTTATATTATCACTTTCAAGTTCTTCCTGAATAGTCTGCATTTCAGAAATTGCAGAAGCTATATCATTCTTCCTTCGCTCGATGGTTGTTCTTATTGATAAGATAGATTCTTCTGCACGAGTGATTGCATTATTTGTATTCTTTATCTCACCGATGTTTCTTTCAATTTCAATTTTAAGATTGTTAAGTAGATTTAGTGTCTCCTGATTATCATTGCGGACTTTTCTGAATTCTTCATCGAGAGATTTCTGCTTTGCATCAAGAAGTTCCTGCTCCGATTTCAAAGCTTCAAGTTCCTGAGAGACTTTTATTTTCTGATTATCGAGGTCATTTGCAAGCGCTGCAAGCTCCTGAATTTCTTTTTGTGTTTTATCAGATTCATCATTCGATTTTTTTATTTCATATTCGAACTGAGAAATTTGCTTTTCCACATTCGCCAGATCATTTACAAGCATTCTTCCTCGTTCTGATAACACAGTCAGATCAATAGCATTTATTTTTTCTTCTTTCCAGAGAATCTCTTTCTGAAGTTCAATAAGTTTGTGTTCGTGAACAGGTAATTCATTTTTAAGATTTTCGAGAAGCTGCTTTCTTCCAAAGAGTGAATCATCAAGTTTTGGTTCGCTGCCAGCTTCAATTATTCCGTCAGATGAAATGAAATCTCCGTTGAGAGTTGAAAAATTAAATTCAGGATATTTTTTAAAAAGCGCAAAAGCGGTTTTTAGTTCATCAACAACACATGTTCTCTGAAGAATTTTATTGAAGAAGTTTTTCCACTTAGCTTCAGTCTCAATAAAATCAATTGTCCAACCGATAAAACCAGATTCACCGGAAAGCTTTTTTGCTTTTCGTTTCAGTAGATAACTCTGAAGTTTATCAAAAATATTCTGCTTCTGTTGATTCCCGTTTGGTGGGAAGAAGAAAGATGCTTTGCCGATTTTTTTATTTCGCAAATACTCAATGCCTTTAAGCAAATCATCAAGAGATTCGACGAGAATGTTATTCAGATTATTTCTGAGTGAAGCTTCAACAGCAAAGCGATATTTTTCATCTGTGTTTCCTATGTGAGCAAGAATAGTTGTTTCGCCGCGAAGCAGAGATTTATTTTCGAGCAGAGCTTTTGCTCCTTTTGAAACCCCTTCAAGATTTTCAATAAGGTTCTGAATGAATTCAACTTTTTCTTTTAATGCCTTTATTAAACTTTTTTGTTCAACTTCTTTTTCTTTAAGGTGCGAAAGTTCGCTTTCAAGTTTAAGCTTTTCATTTTGTTTCTGAACATAAAGCTGTTCGGCTTCATCTATCTTCTTTTTTGTTTCATCTCTTTCAATTCCAAGCTCTTCAACAAAACCGACTGTCTTAGCAATAGTATTAGCAATGTTCTGAATCTTTTCATTCAGTTTTTCAATTCTGTTGTAAAATTCATTCAGTGATTTTTCAATATTCTTTAAATCATTTTCCTTGCTGCTGATAGCTTTAACTTTTTCCAGAAGAAGTTCTGAGTGAGTTTTAAGTTCGTTTCTTTTTTCATCAAGTTTTATATTAAGCTGCGAAAGTCTTTCTTCAATTTTAATTTTTTCAGATTCTTTTGTTTTTAATTCTTCATCAAGCTTCTGAAGATTTGTTTGTCCATTGAGAATTAATTCCTCAGCATTTTTTAATTCACTCTCCAGTTCATCAAGTTCTTCGGAGAATTTGGTTTTGTTTTTCTCTAATGAATTTTTTCTCTCGTCTTTAACAGAAATAGATTTCTGAACCTGATAAATTTTATCAGTTTGCTCGGTAATCAGATTTCTTTTTTCCATCAACTCTGATTCAATAATTAAAAGCTTGTCGCGCGCATCTCTAATCTCATCTTCAAGGCGTGCAATATCAGATTCAATCTGAATTTTTCTCTGGAAATTTTCTTCGCGAGATTTTTTGAGCTCATCAATCTTCAAATGAAAAAGTGCAAACTCTCTTTCTGCCAAATCAAGTTCAAGTTCGCGAAGCTGAGAGGAAAGTGTTGTATGCTTATCAGCTTTCTTTGCTTGTCTTTCGAGTGAGTTAACTTTCTTTTCAACTTCTGATACAATATCATTTACTCTTGTTAAATCAGCTTTTACTTCATCAAGTTTTCTTAAAGCAAGTCTTCTTCTTAGTTTATATTTATTCACACCGGCAGCTTCTTCAAACAAAATTCTACGCTCTTCAGCTTTACTGCTTAAGATAGTTTCAACCATTTTCAATTCGATAACGGAATAAGCATTAGCTCCAATGCCTGTGTCCATAAAAAGATTTGTAATATCTTTTAATCGGCAGATATTTTTATTAAGAAGGTATTCACTTTCACCGGAACGGAAAATTCTTCTTGTGATTGTAACATCAGTATATTCAGTGGGAAGAATTCCTTTTGTATTATGAATTGTGAGTGAAACCTCTGCCATCCCCATTGGTTTGCGGTTTGCAGTTCCGTTGAAGATAACATTTTCCATTTTATCACTGCGCAAAACACCGCTTCTTTGTTCACCGAGACACCATCTGATTGCATCAACAACATTTGTCTTACCGCAGCCGTTCGGTCCTACAATCGAAGTAATTCCCTCGTTAAAATTAATTACCGTCTTCTGAGCAAAAGACTTGAAACCAAATATTTCTAACTTTGATAAATACAATTGACTTAAACGATATTAAACTGTTTTAATGTGAGCATAATATTTTCGATTACTGAGCTGTTCACTTCGTAGTAAATAATTACTATAGTGAATACTGCAAGAATAAACACAGCACTATAAAAATAAACTGTTGATGGATTAACATCATATATTACATAAATTCCTTTTATAAGCCTGTATAGCAACCATAGTTTAATTAATACAAGAGATATGAAGATATAAAGATTTGCAATATCAGCGTTGAGTAATCTGTATAAAACTATTCCGACAGGAATTAGTAAAACAATCGGAAGTAATGACCAGACAACTGTAAAGAAAGTACTTGAAATATAAACTTTAGTTCTTACAAAAAATGCTGCGGCTTTAATAAGCAGCATCAAAAGAATCATCAGCATTAAAGTAAGAATGAATAACCAGATAATAGCATTAAGCGGATGCCACGCAAGATAACTGATTGCACTCATAATTGCCGGACTTCCGAAAGAAAGTAAAAACTTTTCGAAGAAGAAACTCGTTTTAAGATAATAAAGAATATTGCTGACAATAAGAGCATTAACCAGACTTATTACAAGTGCAAGATAAATTGAGTGATAAGCAGAGATAATTCGTTGATCGCGAACATCAGCAAAGAAATTATATGGACGAAGCAATGCTCTTGATGCATCTTCACGAAACTTCTTGCCTGAATTAACAAGTATTCCCATAATCAGAGCAAGCACAAGTCCGGTTACTATAAAAATCATTGGTGCGTCATCTTTCTTTGCACCAATCGGAATTGTAACTCTTTCAGCATTTCTTAGTTTGGCAGAGATAACTTTATAGGCAAGTCGCTCCTGTTTTCTGTCTTCTGATATCAGACCAATCTTATAAATATTATCTTCATCATAGCCGGAAGTAAGAGAAGTATAGTCACCGCGAAGATCGAACATTGTGTTGATAAAATAACCTGAAAGATTAATTTCGTTTGCAAAGTTCAGAAGGTCTTCAAAAAATTTTGCCTGAGCTTCGTAAGAATAATCGTTCACATAACCATCAGTTTGTCCGATGTTTGCTCTGTAAGTTGCCTCAGAAATAAAAAATCTGCCTTTGCCGATTTCTTCCTGTAATGATTTAATTTTTTCGTTATCATCATTAACAGATTTATTAAAAATTTCAATTCCATATAAATCAATACCTTCTATTTTGTTAGCATCGAATCCGAAAAACGAAGCGGCAATCATCAGATTCTTTTTTGATTTAACAAATGAAGAAATGTTATTCAGAAAAGAACGATGAGATTCAGATCTGTGAATGAATGATGAACCGAGATTAAGAATCTTAAAAGTAGGGAATTTGCTGTAAGCATCGAGTAAAAGACTTAAATAACTTTTTACTCTTGCCGTAAAGTTAACTGAATTTGAAAGACCTTCAGGAACATTAGCAAGAGGCAGTTCAATGATTGGAATCAATCCATAATATTCGCAGAGCTTTAAGAAATATGGATGAGGAATTGATTTGGCAAATCTTACTGAGTTGAAACCACTGTCTTTAATTTTCTGGAGATCTGATTCCATCTGGGCATAGCTCATCATACCGCCGAATGTTTTGAAAGATGGGATGTAAGTAACACCGTTCAATGATACCGGCTGATTATTCAGTAGTAGATTTTCATTTGTTGAAGTGATTGAAAATATTGCCACACTTTGATCATACCTGTCAACCAGATTTCCTGAGCGGAAAATTTCCTGTCTTACAAGATAAGATTTCGGATTTTCAGGTGACCATAAAACAGGATTAGAAATTGAAATTGAATTTGTTATCTGAATTTCACGGTTGCGTTTCAGCTCAAAATCTTTTTTATCAATTGCAACAACTGATTTACCATCAGGAGAAAAAATCTGAGTGATAAAAGTAAAATTATTTTGTTCCGGCAAAGTGTCATTTGGGCTACGGAATTCGTTGTTAGTAATTTGCGAATTTATAGAAATAGTTGCTTTACTTCCCTTAAAATCAATTGAAGAGTTTATATCTGACTTTTGAATTTTTACATTTGGTGTTAAGTGCAGATAAACATCCCTTATCAATCCACCAAAATTTTGCGGGAAGAAAAATCTTTGTTTAAGAGGAATAGTATTTTCAGAATCAAGTTTATATACAAGCGAAACGGAGATAACATTATCGGCATCAGCTTTCAGAATATCGCGCGGTAGTTTTACAGTAAAAGGAAGATCGCCGCCTGTATGTCTGTATATAATAACTTTGTTCAGAGAAACATCAGCCGAATAATTTAATCCAAAGAAGACTAAATCAATCTGGTTATCTTTAATTTGTCTGCTACTTAATCTGAAAGTCTTTTGAAAAATAAATTCACCGGAACCTTTAAATACTGACGGAACATTAATGTTAACAGATTTTTCTGAGTCATTTTTTGGAAAAACTTTCCATAATCCGTTAAGTGGAATGATTTCTCTGGTCTCTGTAATATCAAAAAACAGCAAATCTGCTGTATTTAATTTGTAATTAGGTAAATCTCTGAAAATAACTTGTGAATAAATGGAGAGACTTAGGGAAATAAAAATCAGCAGAAACAGTAGAAAAAACTTACTTTTCAAAGGCATCCTATCAATTAATAATGCTTAAAAATTAACTTACAAATATATTGTCAAACCAAGGGCAATGCAATTTGGGAAAGAGGTTTTGAGTAATTGACATTCAGATAAAACTATTGGACTAATTAAAAGTATATAGTGACTTTACTTACGACTGGAAAAGTACTTTTTACAACCCTCAGTTAATGGCTCTAATACTGTATCTATTGATAAAGGAAATTCATTAGCCTCTTCAGGAGATTTTACATCTTTCAATTTATAACGTTCTACCAATTTTTTATAAAGACTTTTTGAAACATTATTTCTAGAATTATAATTGCCCGAGGAATGAGCAAATTTATTTCTTAGTCGTATTAATAAATCAACATCTTCCCATCCATCAACATTTTGATCGATAATAACTGATTTACCACAGATTTTATTTTGTTCAAGTATTGAGTATAATCTTATGATATAATTTTGATTTATCCAATGCGCAATTGAATTTATTTCATCGATATTAGTTTGGTCAAGCTTTCTATCAAATATAAACTTTATATCTGTTCCTAATTTTTCTTTATAGAAAGGAGCTGTACTAAATTGATTTTCGCCAATCCTATTTTCATTTAAATAAGGAAAAAAAGCTCTCGTCTTTAATAGATAATTAAATTGTTCTTCAATTAATTGAATTAAATCCATTTTATTCATTGTTTCTGTTTAAGTAGTAAAATAATATCATTACAATATTAAGATTGCCTAATAACAGTTTCAGAGCAGACTAAAATAGTCTAGTTTATTTATTTAAAACTTCCAATACTTTATTCGGATCTTTTGACAACAGGTTTAAGAGAACCAAAGCCGGGCCTTGTGGATATCTATCACCTCTTTCCCAATGTCTGAGTGTCCCTAAACTAATTCCGAACGAAACAGCAAATTCATTCTGACTCATACCAATTCTTCTTCTAAGTTTTTTTACATCAATATGCTTCGGTCTAAATTCTTTGGTGCCTTTTTGGTTGCCTTTTGAATATTCAATTGCTTCTTTCAAGCCTTGATTTATGCTTTTAAAGACTTTACTCATTTTTTACCTCTCATAATTTTTTACTAATTCTTTTACCAGTTTAAATAGTTCATTTCGTTCGGCTTTGGTCAAATTTATTTTTTCATTTTTACCGAATATGGTCAGTAAAAACAACGGTATATTATCATTATAGTAGAAATATATAATTCTTGACCCTCCGCTTTTACCTTTACCTTTTGATGCCCATCTTAACTTCCTAATTCCACCAGTGCCTTGAATTAAATTTCCGGCTTTGGGATTAGAAGCTAAAAAATAAATAAGTTCATCCTTCTGTTCTTTTGATAACTCTTTTTCAGCTCTTTTGCTAAATTCAGGTAATTCTACAATTGTTATTAACATATACAAATATAATCCATTGGATTACTGGGGTCAATATTAAATTCAATAATAATAGAGGAATCTGCACCCTTATCAATTCTTCTTTAGACTTAACACTATCATTATCCATCCGATTAAAAAAGATATTCCGCCAAATGGTGTTATCATAGCGAAGAATCTTATTCCACTTGTTGAATAAATATAAAGTGAAAACGAAAAAAGAATTATTCCTGTCAAAAAAAATATGGAAGGAATTTGGGATTTAATTTTATCCGACAAAGCTAAGCTCAAAAGTACTACTGAATGGATCAGATGATACAGAACGCCGGTTTTATAAACTTCGAGCATTTCTGTTGTAAGTTTTTCTTTAAGACCGTGCGCTCCAAAAGCACCGATCGCTACTGCGGAAAAACCGGAAACTGCGGAAACAATTATCCAGAATTTTTTGTCACTCATATTTTCCTCATTTGCATTGAACAGTTGAACTACTTTTAACTAAATTTGACTGCAAATTAATAACAATTGGAAAGAGATATGAAAGTATTGCAAAAATTAATTTTACCACTTTTAATCGGTTTAGTATTCTTTGTTATCTATACATTTTATTTCGCAGGAAAATCCGATCTCGGCTCATTTAACGATTTTGATCCGAATAATAATGCTGTAAAAGATATCAGAGTGAAGCTGCTATCAGACAGAGGTATAAATATGCAGGGCGGAGAACTTGTTTTTTATGTTGTTGACAGGGATGGAAAGGTGATGATGGTTTCCGGCGCTTTACAATTACCGGATAATTTTGATAAAGCAGAAGTAATAATCTTAAAAGGTCATTTGACTCAGGGAGGATTTCACGCACACGGTGTTGAAATAGAATAACTTATGAATGAATTTAAACTTGTATCAAATTATTCTCCTTCCGGAGATCAGCCGGAAGCAATAAGACAACTTGTAGAAGGCATTAAACGAGGTGATAAATTTCAAACACTGCTCGGTGTAACAGGAAGCGGTAAGACTTTTACTATTTCGAATGTTATTGCTCAGGTTAATAAGCCAACTTTAATAATCTCACACAATAAAACATTGGCTGCTCAGCTTTATTCAGAATTTAAATCATTCTTTCCTCATAATGCTGTGGAGTTTTTTATCAGCTACTATGATTATTATCAGCCTGAAGCTTATGTTGTTTCAAGAGATTTGTACATCGAAAAAGATTTTTCCATCAATGAAGAAATTGACAGGTTAAGACTGAAAGCAACTACTGCATTGATTGAAGGAAGAAGAGATGTAATAGTTGTTGCAAGTGTAAGCTGTATTTATGGAATTGGTGCTCCTGATGAATATGCTAATCAGATAATTTTTGTTCGTAAAGGTGAAAAGATTGATAAGAAAAAATTTCTCCGTCAGCTTGTTGATATTTATTATATCCGAAATGATGCCGAATTTGGTCGGGGAACATTCAGAGCACGCGGAGATGTTATTGAGATAATTCCCGCTTATCAGAATGAAGAAGCTATCCGGATTTCACTCTGGGATAATGAAGTTGAGAAAATATCTATCATTGATGCGGAAACAGGAAAAGTTTTAAGTGAAGTTGAATCTGTTCCTATTTATCCTGCTAAATATTTTGTTACTGACCGTGATAAGATGCAAAAGGCGATTCACAATATTGAAATTGAACTTGCCGAAAGATTAGCCGAACTGAATAAGATGGAAAAATATCTTGAGGCAGCAAGACTTGAACAACGTACCAGATTCGATATCGAAATGATGAAAGAAATTGGCTACTGCAGCGGAATCGAAAACTATTCAAGACACATGGATGGAAGAGCTCCAGGCACAAGACCATTCAACCTGCTTGATTATTTCCCTGATGATTTTTTATTGGTGATTGATGAATCGCATGTTACTATTCCGCAGATTAGAGGAATGTACAATGGTGACAGAAGTCGAAAAGAAACTTTAGTTGAATATGGGTTTCGATTACCTTCAGCATTAGATAATCGTCCGATGAAGTTTGAAGAATTTGAATCAATGCTCAATCAGGTAATCTTTGTAAGTGCAACTCCGGGAGATTATGAACTTGAAAAATCAGGTGGGGTAATAGTTGAGCAAATAATCAGACCAACAGGTTTGCTCGATCCTGAAATAGAAGTAAGGCCAATCAAAGGACAGATTGATGATTTAATTGCTGAAATCAGAAAGAGAGTTGAGAAAAAAGAACGAACTCTCGTAACCACCCTCACTAAAAAAATGGCGGAAGATTTAGCTGATTATCTTGATAAAATCGGAATTCAGGTTCGTTATATTCATAGTGATATTGATTCACTTGAGCGTGTGGAAATTCTTCGTGACCTGAGATTAGGCGCTTTCGATGTTTTAGTTGGAGTTAATCTGTTGAGAGAAGGACTTGATTTACCTGAGGTTTCTCTTGTTGCAATCATTGATGCAGATAAGGAAGGATTTTTAAGAAGTGCCCGCTCACTAATGCAAACTGCAGGCAGGACGGCGAGAAATGTAAACGGTAAAGTAATTATGTATGCTGATATTATTACCGAATCAATGCGAAAGACTATTGAAGAAACCAATCGCCGCAGAAAACTTCAACAGGAATACAATGAAAAGCATGGAATTAAGCCCGAAACAATTTATAAAACCGTAGAAGAAATTCTTTCTTCTACTTCACTTGCAGAAGTAAGAAAGAAAGAGGATAAACCTGATTATTCTTTCTCGAAAGTTGCAGAACCAGTTCTAAAATATATGAGCAAAGATCAGAAAAAAGATTTGATTGAACAGCTTACTGAAGAAATGTATCAGGCAGCAAAAGACCTTGAGTTTGAAAGAGCTGCTTATCTCAGAGATGAAATCAATCGGTTGAAAAAAATGGTTGGATAGAATTATTATCTTGAGAATTTATCTATTCGTATCAATGAATTGAAATCATTTATTGCAGCATCATTATCATAATAAACTCTCTCAAGAAATAATCCTGATGGTGGAGCAGTGTATTTAGCCGGCTCGTTTGTTTTGTTATTGAGATAATAGAGAATGTCTTCTTCAGTTTTCTTTCCTCTTCCAACTTCGACAAGAATGCCCACGATTCTTCTTACCATTTTCCATATAAAATGTGAGCCGATTATTCTTATTAAAATTAAATCGCCCTCTTCTTTTAATTGAATTTTATCTATAAGAACCTTTGTGGATTTTTCATCAGAATCATCATCAGAAAAGGAAACAAAATCGTGCATACCTAAAAATAACTCAGAAGCTTTTTTCATCGCATCGAAGTCAAGTTTATCTTTAATCCACCACACAAAATTTTTTCCGAATGCAGTTCTTCTTCTTGATATCACATAAATATAACTTCTGCTTTTTGTGCTGTGCCTTGCGTGAAAATTTTTATTTGCTTTTTCAACTTCAAGAATGTTTATATCGTGAGGCAGAATATCGTTTAATTTCAGTTTTATAATCTCAGGTGCTAAAACCGTTTGAACATCAAGATGTGCAACCTGACAGAGAGCATGAACTCCGCTATCAGTTCTTCCGGAACCCTGAAGATCTATAAAATCATCTGAAAAGATTTCTCTGCAAGCTTTAATTATTTCACCCTGAACAGTTCTTGCATTGTTTTGTTTCTGCCAGCCAGAGTAGCGAGTTCCTTCATATTCTATATATAATTTGAAACGGGAGAATTTACTGTGTCTGCTGCGATCAGTTGAATGGTGTTTTGCAGAAAAATTTTTTTTCTTTTTCATCAGGATAGCTTCATAGAATCTTCAGCATAATCAAACTGTGTTTCATAAATACGGACTTTGACTGTTTTAATATTCTCCGGAAGTTTATCACTGCTGATTCTATTCAGCATAAACTTACAGATATTTTCTGCAGTGGCATCAAAATCAATGATAACTTTTTTGGAATTCATTTTTTCGAGAAACTCGAGTACAACTTTGTCATCTTTGTTTACCATAAAAGCGTGATCGAGTTCTTGAATAATTGGATTGATTATTTTTTCGACATCATAATAATCAATTACCATTTGATCTTTGTTCAGTTCTCCTTCGAATTCAACAATCATTTTATAAGAATGGCCGTGAATATTTTTACAAAGACCAAAATGTTCGGGCAAGCGATGTCCCATTTCCCAGCGAAATTCTTTTGCTATTTTCATTTTTGTTCACACACCTCTTATTTCAGGATTCCAGATATATTTATGCATTTGCAGTTGAAATCGGACTGGAAGACTATCTTCCAGAATCCAATGTACAATTTCTGACGGTTCAATACTTCCAAACACAGGTGAGAATAACAACGTGCATCTTTTATCAAGTTCATACTGTTTGATAATCTCTTTTGCCCAATCGTAATCTTCCTTGGTTCCGATAACAAATTTTACTTCATCAATTGGTTTGAGAAAATAAATATTCTCATAAAGATTTTTTTTCATCATTCCGCTGGATGGACACTTTAAATCCATAATAATTTTAACTCTCGGATCAATTCCATTTATTGGAAGACTACCACCGGTTTCGATCATAACCTGATAATCAAAATGACAGAGTTTTCGCATCAGCTCCAGACATTCATCTCTTTGTACAAGCGGTTCGCCGCCGGTGATTTCAACAAGTTTGCAATTATATTCTTTAATCTCAGAAATAATTTCATCAACTGAAGCATCTCTTCCTTCATAAAATGCATAAGCTGTATCACAATATGTACATCGAAGATTGCAGTAAGTGAATCTTACAAAAACACAGGGCAAACCGGCAAAAGTGCTTTCACCCTGAATTGAATAATATATTTCGTTTATCTTGGCCATTAGTAAGAAAAATTACATTTCTATTGAAATTTTAACAAAATTGTGTGCAAAATTACTAAGCTAAAGTTTGACATCAAACGAGCCCTTATATATATTTGGGCTCAATTTTAGGAAAAAATTAAGGATTAAGTAATGGCTCATCATAAATCGGCTAAAAAGAGAATAAGATCTAACGAAAGAAAAAGACTTGTTAATAAAATGGCTGAATCAAGAATTAAAACTATGTATAAAAAAGTTTTAACCACAGATAAAAAAGAAGAAATCGAAAAGCTTTATAAAGAAGCAATTGCATTGATTGACAGAAATTCTGCTAAGGGAATTATACACAAGAACAATGCTTCAAGAAAGAAAGCCGCATTAACACGACACTTCAATAAAGTTTCAGCTAGCTAATTAAAAAGCCCTCTGAGATAGAGGGCTTTTATCATTTCAGGGTAATCTAAAATTAAATTGTTTAATTCAATCTGCACTCAGTCAACAATCCAAAGTGGTTGCTGCGCAGACTAAAGTCTGCGTTACGGGTATAAAATAGCCCCGACTTTTAGAGAGTGTTGCATAACTATTTTTGTTGATCCTCTACAAGGATCTGTTTTACTTTGTTTATCCCATTTTTACAAAAATTGAACATCTACAATGTTCCTTAAAAGTTTTTGACCTCGTAGAGGTCAGATTATTGTAAAGAAATAAATCTAAAAAAGAATAAATCCTCGTAGAGGATTTATAAATATTAGTTCTGGAATTATGTAACAGAGCCTAGATAGCGGGGCAATTCGTAGTTCAGTTACAGCGCAGACTGAAGTCTGCGTTACGGGTTATGTGTGAAGGTTGGACTTTTCTTCAACTTAAATCTTCCAGTAAATCTTCTCCTTCTGGCTTGGGAATGAAATACCTGACAGGTTTGATGTTTCCGTTTTTATCTTTTACTGCTTTAACTTTTTTCTTAACAAGGACTGAGTGTTCAATGAATAATCCATCTTCTACAATTGATCCAAATAAATAACTCGTTCCTTTTATTAAAACATTCTTCCCGATTCTTAATGGATGTTCATCGCTGCCAGTCATATTTACACTTGATTCAATTCGTGAATTATCTCCGATAATAATATTTCCTTTAATTATATCGCCCCAAAGTATCTCTACATTATCACCAATAACCATTTGCTGATGAGGAAAACATGAAAGATGCACGGTTAACCATAACTTCACATTTTTGCCGAAAATTATATTCCCATCTACATAGGTTGCGCGACCAAAATCAATATTGTAATTAAGCTTAACATTTTCACCAATGTATGCTCCTTTACCAACTTTTATATCAAGGGGAATTCCTTTCTTATCCATTTCTTCAATCTGTTCAACTACTTTTTCGTGAATGAAGAAATCATCCGGATCAGCAATCTCAATTATATTTTTTAATCTGTCATAAATCTTTCTTCGTGCAATAGCTTCCATTTCTTTAAGAACAGTCTTATCATTAAATCCCATTACAACATAATCTTCTTCCGGAGAAACTGCACCAACTGAATATCCTTTTTGATTAAACAGGGAGATCAAATCTGTGATATAAATTTCATTCTGAACATTATCTGAAGTAAGATTTCCAATCAGCTCTTTAAGCTTGGAATAATCAAATGCATAAACGCCTGAATTGAATTCATTAATTTCAAGCAGCTCGGTTTTTGTGAATGAATATTTTTTCTTCTTGTATTCAACAATGTACAAAGATTCATCGCTTAAGGCGAGAATATCTTTGTATTCCAATATCTCAATTACTTTTCCAAAATCTTCTCCCGATGATTTGCCATCAATTGTTTTATCTTTAACTCGAATTATTCTTCCGTAATAATTTTGTTTCGGATCGCCTTTATAAATTCCTGTCAATACCATCATATCATTTCCTGAATGAATAAATTCCTCACGAAATTTTTTCATGGTTACTGCATCAAGCAGACCCATATCACCGGGAAGAACATAGACAATTCCATCTTTCAGATTATCCGGAAAAACTTCAAGCGCAACCTGAACGGCATGTCCGGTTCCGTTTTGTTCTTTCTGATAAGCAAATTTATTCGATTCTCTTTTACCGATTACTTTCATAACATCAAGTGCTTTAATACCAACTACAATAACTGTATTGCAATTTTCGATGCCGTTTTTACAGGCACGATATACTCTTTCAACAGTTGGAATTTCCCAGATCTTGTGAAGCATTTTTGATCGCTGAGATTTAATTCTCTTACCGTGTCCTGCAGCAAGTATAATTGCAATTTCATTTGAGCCGTTAAAATCTGTTGAAAGTTCTTTAATAGTTTTTAGAATTTCCTGTGAATTGTTGTCGTTCATTTTTTATCTCCTGAGGAAGAATTTTTATTGTTTGAAAAATAAACCAAAGTTATTTCTTATCACAAATTTACCTTTGTTGTTACTTTTAATCACAATAAATTTGCCCGTCAAATATTGTAAAAACAGAAAGGATAGAAATGAAGAAACTTTATGTAGCAGCTTTATTATTCATTGCTCTTTCAGGTTCAATGAATTATGCACAATCGAAAGGATTTGGTCTCGGAGTAATTTTAGGTTCTCCAACAGGAATAAGTGCTAAGTACTGGACTTCAGGAACGAATGCATTTGATTTCGGTCTCGGATATTCTTTCGAGAAAAAAAGCAGAATGCATCTGCACGGTGATTATCTTTTCCATTCTTCTGATATGTTTAAAACTTCGGAGAATATCGCATTGTATTATGGTCCGGGACTAAGACTTAAATTCAGAGAAGATGATGATGCGAGAGTTGGTTTTCGTGGTGTGCTTGGATTGGTCTGGATTCCAAGAGGAAGCAAAGTTGATGTGTTTATTGAAATCGCTCCGATTATGGATTTAATTCCTGCTACTGAGTTTTCGATGAACGGCGGAATTGGATTCAGATTTTTCTTTAATTGATTTGAGTCAGGTGCAGTTCAAAGTCGATTCTTGAAAGAAACGAAATAAGAAAAACAAACACTATCGAAAGCACAACTGATGTTATAAATCCTGCAACCATTGCAGAAAGTATTAGTGATATTACAGATGCCAGAACAGATGCGGAAAGAAATTTTAATTCCGTATCTGTTTTTTTATTTCTTATCTGAGAGATTGAAGTTTTTATAACAAGATATAGAAGCAAAATAAAAGAAATCAAACCGAACAGACCACTTTCAAAATAGATTTGCAAAAAATCATTATGCCAACCGCCAATACCTTTGTCAGCAAATTTTTCTTTAAATGGAAATGCTTGCTGGAAAGTTCTTGGTCCAAAACCAAACAATGGATGTTTTAAGCTAATTTCTTTTGCGCCTTGCCAGATAATGTCTCTGTCAGAAAGGTAAGTTATGTTCTCAACTCTTTGTCCGATAGTTTCTGAAGGACGAACTGAATAGATGATAAAACCAATTGCAATAATTATAGTCAGTAAAATAAATTGTTTTAACGGAATCTGTTTAAGGACTAATGAAATAATAAAAAATAAAATTGCTATTGCAATATTTGCTCTTCCAAGCGAAGTTAATATTCCAAGGAACAATATTGAATAAATAATTGACCAGAGAAAAATCTGATTGAAACTTTTATCTTTTTTCGGATAGAATAATGCTGAAACAAAAGCAGTAAGCAGATAACCTGAAAAAACCGTATAGCTCGAAGTAAAAGATTGAGCTCTTTCAACTTCACCAATAAAAAATCTTGTGCTTCCGATTATTGAAATTATTGCAGCGCCAAGAATGAAAACAAACATCAGCTCAAGAACTTTTTTCTTCTCAAGAGATTTCAGGTAAAAGGGAATTGCAACTGCTGATGTGTAAAACAATGCTTCTTTATAAAGTGATTCATAACTGCTCTGCGGATATTCAGAAAGAAAAATGGTGATAAGACGAACTAATCCAAAAATCAGAATAAAGGATGTTATTATGTCAAATGCTTTTTTCTTTTCTTCAATTCTTTCTGTTAACCAAAGAATAAAGATAATTGCAGCAGCAAGCTGCATTACAAAAAGTGAAAGAACAAAACTTATTGCAAGCAATGATAACAAAGTGAAAATTATTCTTTCAGAGTATCTGCTTTTGATTAACATAATCATCAGTCGCCGTTATCTCTGAATTGCATTTCGTATAATTTTTTGTATAGGCCTTTCTCATCAGCAATGAGCTGTTCGTGAGTTCCTTGCTGTGTAATTTTTCCACGATCAATAACAATTATCTTAGTTGCATTTCTGATTGTGCTTAATCTGTGAGCAATTACAAAAGTTGTTCTGTTTTTCATTAATCGCTCTATAGCTTCCTGAACAAGAATTTCAGATTCATTATCGAGTGCGGAAGTTGCTTCATCGAAAATCATTATCTCGGGATTTTTCAGCAACGCTCTTGCAATTGTTAAACGCTGTCTTTGTCCTCCTGAAAGTTTAACTCCTCTTTCACCAATTATTGTTTCGTATTGCTGAGGCATTTCCATTATAAAGTTGTGCGCATTGGCAGTTTTAGCAGCTTCAATAATTTTCTCCATTGGACATTCAGTTAAACCATAAGCAATGTTTTCTCTTATTGTTGTGTTGAATAGAAAAGTTTCCTGCGTTACAATTCCCATTTTAGCCCGAAGCGATTGTAAGGTGTATTTTCTTATATCAACTTCATCAAGAATTATACTTCCTTCTGTTGGATCATAAAATCTTGGAATCAAATCAACGAGTGTGGATTTGCCTCCACCGCTCGGACCAACAAGCGCGATAATTTCTCCTTTATTTACAGAAAAGTTTATATCATTCAAAACCCATTCTTCAGAATCATCATACTTAAAAGAAACATTTTTAAAGTGGATTGTTTTTTGAAATTCTTTCAGTTCAATTGCATCAGGAGCATTCTTAATATCAGGTTCAGTGTCAAGTATTTCAAAAATTCTGTCACCGGCAGCACTCGCTTCCTGAATTCTATTGTTAACACTGCTAAGTTCTTTAATAGGCGGCATCATCTGAAATATTGCAAAAAGAAATCCAAGAAACTGACTTGCGGTGATGGTGTTTTTTTCAAGAACCAATAATCCACCATAATAAATTATAAACGCACCAACAATTACACTTAAAAATTCTGTAAGTGGTGAAGATGCATTTCTTACTCTTACGATTCTTAAAACAAGCCGGAAGAATTCCCGTGTTTCCTTCATAAACCTCTTGTTCTCGAAATCTTCCATTCCAAAAGCTTTTACAATTTTAACTCCTGAGATTGTCTCTTGCAAAATACTGGTAATGTCAGCAAGTTTTTCCTGAAGCTTTGTTGTTTGCCGGCGAAGTTTAAATCCTATCCAGGCAATTATAGCCATTGAGAAGGGAAGTATAATTAATGCAAATAATGTTAACTGCCAGCTTATGCTTAAAGCAATTCCAAGAAAAACTAAAATTGTTAATGGCTCTTTAATCAGATTTGAAAAAGTAGCAGAGATGCTTGATTGAACAATATTCACATCATTAGTGAATCTTGATATCAGGTTTCCGACTCTTTCTCTTTTAAAATAACTAATGGGAAGTTTGTGTAAATGACGATAAGCTTCATCGCGCAAATCTTTCATTGCACCATACTCAACATACGACATAAAATATCCTTGCAGATAAGCAAAAATATTTTTAAACAGAAATGCAATAAGAATCACAAAACAAATTTTAATTAACACATCGGCTTTATCGCCGCTAAGAATGTAATTGTTAAAAGTTTGTGTTACTGAATGTTGAATATCCTGAATCCAATCAGGTAAAAAACTTTTTGCTTGTTCGATTTGTGTTTGCTGCTGAACTTTTTTTGCAGCAGATTCCTGAAAGAGTGTATCGAGCAAAGGAATAGTAAGATAAACTGAAGCACCGTTTAAAAGAGCATAAAATATCGTAAACAAAAAAGTGAGCACCAGATGTTTCCAGTAAGGTCTTACATAGCTTATAATTCTTAAATAAGTATTCATTTTATCTTATTGGTAAACTCTTTAATGCGCATCCATCTTTGAGTGAAATAGTTTTGATATTATTCATTGAGCTTAACTTAAAAATGTTTATTGCATAATTCTGAGAAGGTTTAAAATCATAAATCAGATAATCACCTAACAGTAAAAAACTTTTTATTCCTTTCTCTTCAAAAGTCTTAACAATTTTTTTCTTTAACAAATCATAAACTACAATTGTGTGACTTATATCAGTCTTTGTGGCAGAATTATTTTTTATCATCAGCACAACATTCTTCAGATCATCTGCCCAGCTAATCTTAATCAGATTTTGTTTAAGCAGGTTTAATTTCTTTTCAGTTGCATCATAATTATTTCTTATCAAGAGCGTATCATTTTTCGAGATTACTTCAAATCTTTTCATTGGCGATATGTTCAAAAGCGGCGGAGTTTCAATAACCGGATAACCATTCTTAACCAAATCAAAGAGCTCGTTTTCGTCAGAAAGTAATTTGCCAAAGTAATTAAATGTCAATGCATTTTTGTTAATGTAAGATGCAACAACTTCATCAAATGAAACAGCAACTACTCTGAATCTGTCGTTATCCATCCAATAAGAATAAAGCTGAATTGCCGGCTTTAATGACTGAATCAGTTCTGATTTATTTGCAGCCGGCTCATATCTGAAAATTTTAATCCCATTTATTTCAGGTATTGCAATTTTTTTATTCAGTGCTTTGTAAGTGAGATAGAAAAAAGTATTTCCATCTGGTGATAATTCAAGTTCATATATTTTTTCATCTTTATTACTTTTAATCACTTTCACTTTATCAGATTTAATATCATAGTAATAAACCGATGGAACTCTCTGATTCATTCCAACAAAGTAAAATCCTTCGATATCCCTGACCAACGCAGATTTAACATCAACAATTGCAGGATCATCTTCAGGATTTTTTTCATCACTGCTTTTGCACGAAATAAGCAGAAGGACAATCAAAATATTTATTAATAGAAATTTCATTTCATTCCGGCAAAGATTAAAAACAAACTTAGAATTGAGTTAATCAACATCAAAAAATATTTCCAGAGCGGACTAAAGATAAAAAACAGAAGAATGAAAGAACCATATAATCCAAGATTCATCCATTGTGCAGTAAACTTATTCGGAAAAACCGAAAACAAAATATGCGAACCATCAAGCGGAGGAATTGGAAGAAGATTAAAACAGAATAAAAAGATGTTGAACACAGTTCCGTAATAAAAGATGTTTGAAAGTTTTGGTTGTCCATCTGAAAATATTAGTGAAACAGAAAAGAAAATTATCGCGAGAAGAAAGTTTGAAAGTGGTCCGGCAAATGAAACTATTGCATTGTGCTTCAAAGGATTTCTGAAATTTGATGGATTAACCGGAACAGGTTTTGCCCAGCCAATAAGAAATGCTCCACTAAAAAATGATAAGAAGGGAAGAAGCAGTGAGCCAATCGGATCAATATGTTTGACTGGATTAAGTGTGTATCTTCCTTGCTGCTCGGCGGTGCTATCACCGAATTTCTTTGCTGAAAAAGCATGAGCAAATTCATGCACAGTGATTGAAATCAGAAATATCGGAACAAACTTCAGGAATAAAATTAATTTTTCACTTACTTGAACTTCAGGCATTTAACCTCTCGGATGAAATTTTTTGTGAACAAGTTTAATGTAATCTCTGTCAATATGAGTATAAATCTGAGTTGTAGAAATATCAGAATGCCCGAGCATTTCCTGCACTGCTCTCAAGTCTGCACCGCCTTCAATTAAATGAGTTGCAAATGAATGACGAAAAGTATGTGGATGAACATTCTTTTCAATGCCGGCTTGTTTAACATATTGCCTGACGATTTTCCAGATTCCCATCCGGGAAAATTTTGTACCGCGCTGATTTAAGAAAAGATAATTTTCGCTTTTAATATTTTTAACAAGCAATGGTCTGCTTTTCTTCAGATATTCTATTATCCATTTTATTGCTGATGAACCAATAGGAATAAGTCTTTCTTTTGAACCTTTTCCAAACACACGAATTACTTCTTCAGATAAAAATAAATCATTTACTTTTATGTTAATCAATTCAGAGATTCTTGTTCCGCATGCATAGAATAATTCGAGAATAGCTTTATCACGCAATCCGATAGTGTCTTTAACATTCGGTTGTTCAAGTATTAAATTTATTTCACGGACATTCAGAACTTCAGGAAGTTTTCTGGAAATTTTTGGAGGAGAAATTCTCTCAACAGGATTTGATTTTATGTATTCACTTCTGTAAAGATGTTTAAAGAAACCTTTTAGAGATGAAAAATATCTTGCTGCAGAAGTTTCATTAAGTCCTGCATCTTTTAGCAATTTAAAGAAAGATGTAATGTGAGTTGTTTTGATATCAGATAAATCATCAATTCCTGACTGAGTTATAAAATTTAGAAACGAAATCAAATCACTTTTATAAGAATTGATGGTATTCTCAGAAAGATTTTTTTCTATTTTAAGAGCAGCCAGATATTCTTTAAGAAAACTTTCCATTAGTTTTCATCTGTTGTGTCAATACCTGATTCAGCTTCCTGCTGACGAGGATATTTAATCCTTTTATGATTTTGCAAAATCAGAATGTTCAGAAATGCTTCTTTAATTTTTTTAATATCAGCAAATGTTATTGGCGACTCATCGAGTTGCCCGTCGCGCAAACGTGAATTGATAATTGTGTTTACCATGTTTTCAATTTTGGTCGCATCCGGATCTGTTATTGAACGAACTGCAGATTCACAACCATCAGCAAGCATTACAATTGCAGTTTCCTTTGTGTTGGGCTTGGGTCCTTTGTATTTATAATCTTCTACATTCACATTTTCCTCGCCATAAAGTTCTTTAGCTTTTTCATAAAAGTAAGTCATAACTGTTGTACCATGATGCATAGGAATAAAATCAATAATTTCCTGCGGAAGTTTGTGTAATCTTGCTAACTCAATTCCTTCATTAACATGTCTTAAAATTATCTGAACACTTTCTTCGGGTTTCAGATTTTCGTGAAGATTTTCTCCCTTCATCTGATTTTCAACAAATGCGTGCGGAGAAATAGTCTTGCCAATATCGTGATAAAGTGCGCCAACTCTTGCAAGTAAAGTATGAGCGCCGATTTTTTCTGCAGCTGATTCAGCAATTAAACTCATTATTAAAGTATGATTAAAAGTTCCTGGTGCTTTGGTTGCAAGCTCTCGCAGCAAAGGTCGTTCATAATTTGAAAGTTCAAGCAAAGTAAGTTCTGTTGTAATTCTGAAAATTCTTTCAAAGAAAATTAAAAGTCCGTAAGTAAGAGCCGGACTAATCAGAGCGTTAGAAACAGCGAAAGCGGATTCATACAGCATAGTATTCAATGCTGCAAATCTTTCCAATCCAAAAGCAAAGATTGAAGTAAGATAGCCAATGAGAATAAACAGAAATGATCTGAAAATCTGAGTTCTGTTTTTTATATCGCGCACGGTATAAACTGATAAAGCACCTGCGATAAAATTAGTCGCCATAAAAGTGTAATCATTTCCTCTGAGTGCACCGGCAATCAAAGAAATAATAACAGTTGAATAAAAACCAACACGTGAATCAAAAGTGATTGTAAGTATCATTGATGCCACAGGAATAAAAATCAAATAATGAATCGGTGCTTTAATAGTAACCGAATTAACAAGAAAAGTAATGAACGAAATGAAAATGAACAGGAAAGAAATCAATAAAATTTTTCTTGTATCGAAAAATATTTTCTTTCTGAAAAGGTAAAGATATATTCCGAATATAGAAAGCAGCGCACCAATGTGTAAAAATTTTCCTAAGAACTGTAAAGCCGAATCAAGCTGACTTACTTCATCGCCTTTTGCTTCTTTGTATGATTCAATCTTTAATTTTACCTGCTTTGTAATTCTATCGTGCTTTGCAACTATTCTTTCATTCTCATTTACAATTCCCGAATAACGCGGAACACTGTTTTTTGCCTGTTCAATTTCAAGTTCTGTTGCCTGCTGATCATAAACGAGCGTAGGTATAGTGAAATAAGTTGCATACTCAATCAATATTTTTTTTACTTCATCTTTTATTGGAAGGTTTTCAATTTCAGCTTTAATTTTTTCTCGCGCCTCATCTAAAAATTCATAATTAGAAATTGGTTCAATCTTATCAATATTGCCGACTCTTACTGCGATGCTGTCTTTCTTCTTGTCTTTAGCGGTAATATTCAGCAAACCTTTATTCATATATTTTTCGATGATTGGAATTGCCAGATCAAAATATTCCGTTAATGGTCTTCTTGCTCTGTTTAATGATTTTGCTTCACGATGAAGTGAAAGCATTAACGAAAATGTTTCAGGTGAAAAGAAAGTTGGATTTAATACATTTGATGATTCCTGCTTAATATTCTCATCAAGTATTTCCATAAGATATTTGTTAAATGACTTTAGCGAATCCTGCAGTTTAATCTCGAGTTTAACAAAAACCGGATAAACTGATTCTTCAGCCAGCTTTACTTCATTGGCATAAATCAGTGGATCTTTAAGAATCGGAAAACTAAAAGGTGCAATAAGATCTTCACTCGTCCAGATTGTTCCTTCACTTACCTGAAAATCAAGTGATTCACCTTTAGGAAACATTAAGACGATAATTATAGTTGTTGCAAGAAAGATAAGAGTCTTTCTTTTGATTCCTTTAGATTGTCCCGGATTTAAATTTTCGCTCATATTATTTTTTTCTTTTTGATTTTAGTAATGCTTCAAGTATTTCAGCAATTCCATCTTCATTGTTTGATTTGGATAAAACTAAATCTGCCATTCTTTTCAATTCAGCAACAGCATTGCCCATTGCAACTTTAAAGGCTTTTGTTTCAAACAAAGGAATGTCGTTATACCAATCACCAATTACCATTGCATTCGATTGATCAAGTTTAAGATGTTTTAATAATCTCATTAAACCCTTTGCTTTAGTAGAGCCGGATTTTTTTATTTCAAGATAATAAATATTATCGTGAGAATGTGACCTGAAAAATGATACTGATGTTCCGAAAGCAAAAGGGAAGCTTAATCTGTCGCGAAGATATTCCATTGTTCTTCTGTTGTCGCCGGCAAAAACAATTTCCAAAGTGTTGTTGATATAGCTGTTGTAAGAATCAACTTCTCTGTAGAGTGCACCAAACTTATCAAGAATCATTGGGATGAGTGAATGATTTTCGGTATAGTAAATTGCTTCAGAGTGACAAAGTGCAACATTCACAAAATATTTTTCAGCAAGTTCAATTGAAGTGTTGACTATTTTTTTTCTTAAACTTGACTGATGAACAATCTGATTTCCTTCTTTGTTTTTAATTAAAGCTCCATCCAAAGAAATCAGTGGAGTTGAAGTGCCAATTATTTCAGCAATTTCAACCAGAGCAGAATGCAATCTTCCGGATGCCAATGAAATTTTAACATCGTGATTCATTAACTCTTTAATCAGTGCGAGAGATTTTTCACCAATTACTCCGTTATCACTTACCAAAGTTCCATCAACATCAAACACAACTAGTTTAATTTGGTTTAACTTTTCCGGATTTATACTGCGTATTGAGTTCATACATCTAATTGATTGATAATACTTCTGCAAAAATCGTGAATTCTGAGCTTAATTAACAGGAGCACTTCTGTCCAAAATAAATTTATTTATGTGGTTAAAGCCTGGTACTGATTTTAATTTTTTTTCAGTTCACTAAAGTGAACTGCAATAAATGCTCATTAGATTTATTTTTTTCTATTGCAGTTGGATTTATCCAACTGCTATTATAAAGATTAGAATATTATGGGCTTTAGCCACATTTAATTATTAAAATCTGATAGTAATAAAAAAAGTAATACTTCTTTATAAGGGATTCAATTAAAAAATTAATTTGTTTTCTTTTATTTTGAACTAAAATCAGAGTTTATTGATTGGTTACAGTTTATTTTGGACAACAATTAACAGGAGATTTTATTTGAAGCAAAGTTTTTTCTTTTAATTGTTGAAAAAGTAAGTTGATGAAAGCGAAATAAATTTAATTGGTTCCACTCACGAATGTTGCGTGATTAAAGCAGTTTTATTGTGTCTTTTATTTATTGAAATGATTACTGACTATTTTAATTGTTCAATTGCTTCATCAACAGTTTGTGTAACAGGCAGAACTCTATCAAGTTGTGTAACTTTTATGAGTGAAAGAACTTTTTCGCTTGGAGAAGCAAGTCTTATTTCTCCATCATTTGAAGAAATAATTCTGTTTGCTACAAGAATTGCGCTTAAACCTGAGCTGTCGCAGCTTTCAACCTGACTAAGATCAATTACGAACTTCTTAACATCATTAACTTTAAGAATTTTTGTGAATTCACCTTTAAGCAGTCCGGAAATATTTGTATCCAATCGGTTTTCATTTAATTTGAATACTGTTACATCACCGATTTTTTTTGTTTCGTAATTCATTTTTGAAATTCCTAAAACATTTTAATGCAATTTAAGAAATTTATGTATGATTTTGTTGAATCATTGTCACTTCCGTCCACAAGAAAATTGTAATAAGATTCAGCTTTTCTTTTTTTAAACCCAACTCTGATTTTTGATTTTATAACATTTGCAATGTAACTGTAAAACAAATTTTCTTCTCTGTTCAGATCAATTACTACATCGAAGCTTTTATCTTTTATTCTTTCAATAAGTTTATGCGATGGAAGATTGAGTTTACTTACTTCAGTAACTGCAAATCCGATAGCTTTATTTCTGAATTTTGCCGGAAGTAAACTTACACGAAAATCATTTGTAAGAATTGTTAGAGTTTTTCCCTGAGATTCAAGATAATCAAGTATATGGAATGATTCTCTGTAATCCTTATCATTCTGCGGCATAAGAATAAGAATAGAAAAAGATTTTTTTAATGCAGTAGAAAAAGTAATTTCAGAGTGAGCTTTGTGTTTAAGCTTACTTGCAACTAATAGTTCAGCAGTTTTTTTCTTTATAAGTTCAATCATTAAACTTTATTCTCTTCAAGTAATTTCAGAAATTCTTCTTCATTTATAATTTTTACACCAAGTGTTTTTGCCTTATCGAGTTTTGAACCGGCTTTTTCTCCTGCAATAACATAATCAGTATTTTTACTAACAGCTGAAGCGACTTTTCCACTAAGCTTTTTAATTCGTGCTGCGGCTTCATCTCTCGAAAAAGAAGAAAGTGTTCCTGTCAGAACAAAAGTTTTATCCTTAAAGAAGTTGTCCTTAACCGGTTTCTTTTGTTCAGATGAAAAGTTTAATCCGGCGTTTTTTAATTTTTCAATAAGTTCAAGATTATGCTTATCAGAAAAGAATTGTTTAACGCTTCTGCTAATGCTTGGACCAATTTCATAAACTGATAAAATTTCTTCTTCGCTTGCATTTATAAGTGCATCAATACTGCCAAAGTGTTCGGCAAGTTTCTGAGCAACTCCGGCACCAACATATCTGATTCCCAGAGCGAATAAAACTTTCTCAAATGGCTGCGATTTACTTTTTTCAATTGCATTTAAAAGATTATCAACACTTTTCTCGCCAAGTCTTTCGATTTGAATAAGCTGATCACGATGATTTTTCAATTCATATATATCAGAAAAAGTTTTCAGAAATCCTTTTTCAACAAATAAATCAACTAAAGCTTCACCTAATCCTTCAATATCCATTGCGCCACGCGAAGCAAAATGAATTAACCTTCCTTTTATCTGCGCAGGACATTCAGGATTTTCGCAGTAAAGTGCTACTTCATCTTCCGGTTTGTAAAGTTTTGATTTACAAACAGGACACCTTTCGGGCGGCTTTGTTGGTTTACTGACACTCTTTCTTTCTTCTGTAATCACTGCAACAACTTTTGGAATTACATCACCGCCTTTTTCAATTACAACTTTATCACCAACACGAATGTCTTTTCTTTTTATTTCGTCGTAGTTGTGAAGAGTTGCACGACTGATTGTAGAACCAGCAAGACGAACAGGTTCAAGCTCCGCTACGGGAGTTACGGCTCCGGTTCTTCCAACTTGCCAAACAATATCACGCACATATGTAAATGCCTGCTTCGCCTTGAATTTATAAGCAACAGCCCAACGCGGTGATTTTGCAATGCTTCCTAAAATATTTTGCTGCCGGATTGAATTTACCTTTATCACTGCGCCGTCAATTTCATATTCAAGTGTGTCCCGCTTTTCTTCAAATTCTTTACAAACCTGTAAAACCTCTTCTATGTTTTTGCAAATTCTGTAATCAGGATTAACTCTGAATCCCATTTGCCTCAGAAGTTCAAGATTTTCTGATTGAGATTGAAATTCATCTTCAAGACTGATTAGCGAGTAAAGAAAAATATTTAGTTTCCGGCTTGCAACAATCTGAGGATTTTGAAGTTTTAATGTACCTGCAGCAGAGTTTCTTGGATTAGCAAAAAGTTTTTCTCCGTTCTTTTCTCTTTCTCTGTTCAAAGCTTCGAAGTCTGCAATGTTCATATAAATTTCGCCGCGAGCTTCGAAATCATTCAGCTTGTATTTTGTTCCAGCCGGCTTTTTAATTTTAAGCGGAACAGCTTTAATGGTTTTTACATTGTTGGTTATTTCTTCTCCAATAGTTCCGTCACCGCGTGTTGCAGCAGTAAAAAGTTTTCCATCAATATATCTTAAACTTACAGATGCTCCATCAATTTTGTATTCAACAACATATTCAACTCTTTCATTTGCCGGCAAACCTTCACGAACTCTTCTGTCAAAATCATAAACATCCTGCTCGTCGTAAGTATTTGCAAGACTTAACATCGGAACAAGATGATTTACAGGTTTAAATTCTTTGGTTAAATCTTTCCCGACTCTTTGAGTAGGGGAATCAGGTGTTATTAAATGTGGATTTTCTGCTTCAAGTTTTTCAAGTTCTTTGTAAAGTTTATCATACTCTTCATCACTAATCAGCGGCTGAGCTAACACATAATAGTAATAATCATATTTTTCAATCTCTTCGCGAAGCTTCTGAATTCTCTTTTCAACACTCTCAGTCATTTTTATTGCCCGATTTTTGGTGGAGTGTTCAGATATTCAAGTTTACCGGATTTATCAATCTTGAAATGACGAACTGATTTACTTCTTCCGGAAAATTCAACAGGATTATTATTCAGTTTTAATGAAACACCACCTGAGTTTCCGACAGTTGCTGCAATTGTGCTTTGTGCTGAAATTGTTCTGCTTGAGTTTGGATAAAGAATAAATTCAACAGCTTGTGAATTATCAGGCAGAATATTTACCCATGTAGTTTCACTTGAGAAAATTTCCAGAACCAAACTGTCTGCATTCGTAATTGCTTCGTTATTGTTTGTTGTTTCCTCTTCAAATCTCTGAGAATTATCTGAAACGATTTCTTCAATGGGAGTTTCTTCAACAATTATTTCATCTGTTTTGTTGAAAACAAAAATGTAAATTAAAACAATTATGAATACTGCTGAACCGGCAATTGCAGCGTAAAGTAATTTTGTTTTGTCACTATCAGAATCCTGCGGCTCTTTTTTGTTTAATGAATCATCATAATATGATTTAACAGGTGCAGACTTAACAGTTTGTTTCGATTGAATTACTTCCTGTTTTTTCTGCTCCTTGCTTTTTTCTTTTTCGAGCTTTTCCTGTTCAAGAACTTCGTTATAGTCTTTTCCTTCGCGTGCGATTAAAAATTTCTTAATTGTTTCTTCTTCATCAAGTCCGATCACTTTCGCGTATTCTTTAATGAAAGCTTTAACATATAGTTCCGGAAGGAAACTGAAATTTCCCTGATCAATTGCTTCAAGAAATTTTTTATCAATTCTTGTTTTTGCTGCAATCTGTTGAATTGTTATTCCTGATTTTTCTCTTTGTTCTCTGAGTTCTTCAGCAAATTTATCCAGCATAATTATTAATCTGATTGTTAGTGAATTATCTTTTACGAATTAGTTTTGCAGAAAATGCTCCATCCATCTGATGACGATGTGGAAAAGTCTGAATACATCCATTTTCATCTACAACATCATCAGAAAATTTTCCTTTAGCTGACTCAAGTTCAAAGTCGGGATTTTCTTCAAGGAATTTTTTTACTACCTCAAAATTTTCTTCTGTTTCAATTGAACAAGTGCTGTAAACAACAGCTCCACCAACTTTAACTAAAGATGCAGCTTTCTTTAAAAGTTTTAATTGTGTTTCTGTCATCTTACGAATATCAAAAATATCTTTTTTCCATTTAATATCAGGTTTCTTAGAAAGAGTTCCTGTTCCTGAGCACGGCACATCAGCAAGTACACGATCAAAAGGACCGCCTTCATATTCTAATGCATCACTTTCAACTGTTTTGACGCAGGTTAATCCAAGTCGTTCATTATTTCTTCTTAATAGTTTTAATCGGGCTTCGAATTTATCAATTGCAACAATTTCTCCTCTGTCTTTCATCAATGCAGCAAGAAAAGCTGTTTTACCTCCGGGCGCTGCACACATGTCAAGAACTTTCATTCCAGGTTCAACGCCAAGAAGTTTGCAAGCCAGTCCTGTGCTCTCATCCTGAATATTGAAATAACCTTTAGCAAAATATTCCCAGGCGGTGATATTTGTTAAATTCTGCAGTTGAAAAAATTCCGGATTGTAAATTCCTCTTCTGTATTTCAGATGTACTGAATCGAGAAGTTTCCCGAATTCTTCAGGAGTTGTTTTAATTGCATTTACTCTCAATGTAAGATATGGTTTTTCATTATTTGCCAGAAGAAGTTTTTCAGTTTCTTCTCTTCCGAATCTTTCAACATATCTTTTAACCATCCAGGAAGGATGTGAATAATATGCAGCAAGATATCCTATTAAATCTTCTTCAGGATCAGGATACCGGATAGCATTTTTACTTCTGATTATATTTCTGAGAATAGCATTTGTAAGGTCTGCCGGTTTTTGCCCCTGCAGCTTTTTCACAAACTCAACAGCTTCATTAACAGCAGCGTGATCAGGAATTTTATCAAGAAATAAAATCTGATATAATGCTACTCTCAATCCATTTCTTAGATTTGGAATAGCTTTGGAGAACTGACCTTTATAAAATCCTGTCAGTATCCAATCAAGTCGTCCCATCCATCTTGTAACGCCGTGAACAATTTCATAAAGCAGTGCTTTATCCTGTCCGCTTAATTCTGAATTGCGCATTTCGTGGTCAAGAAGTTTTTCGAGATAAGCATCAGTTTTTTCAACACGATTTAAGATTTTTACTGCAAGACCTCTTACACCTTGATAAAGATCAACAACTTTATGTTCTTCAAGATGGAATTCTTCTTTCGGTTCAACTGATTGTTCACTAAACTGTGATAAATTCTCTTCGCCTGAAAAATTATTCATTTCATCTGATTGATTCATATTCCTCTCTTTTGTCTTTCATTACTTGTTAGTTCAAAAACTGTTTTAAAAATTTCTTCATCTGCTTTTGTGAATTCAACTTTCCTTCTTGCCATTACAACCTTAGCTGTTTCCATACTCTTCTTTAAATCATAAGTAATCATTTTTTCTGCACCGCCCCAACTGAATGAAGGAATGTATTTATCCGGAAATCCCGAACCAAAAATATTGCAGGAAAATCCTACAACGGTTCCTGTGTTGAACATCGTATTTATTGCAGACTTCGAATGGTCTCCCATCATCAATCCAAGAAATTGTAATCCGGTTTCAATTTCATCTCCACCAATCGTTGCTTTAACCGGAGAGTAATTGTTCTTTAAATCGCTGTTGTTTGTATCTGCACCAAGATTTACCCAGCTTCCTATGTAAGCGTGACCAATAAATCCCGAATGCTGTTTGTTGGAATAAGGCATAAACACAGATTGTTCAACTTCACCGCCAATTTTACAAACTTTACCAACCGAAACATTTTCATAAATGGTTGCACAGCTTTTTATTTTACTTCCTTTACCAATATAACAAGGACCTTCAATTACAGCATTAGGAAAAATTTCAACATCTTCTTCAATTATTATCGGACCATTTGATGAATCAAGAACAACTCCGGGTTTTACATTAGCATTTTTACCAATGAAAATATTTTCCGGATTGATTGTATGGACACTCGGATGAAGAATACTTACATAATTATTTCTGTTTTCGTTAATAAAGTAGTCAGCTTCTTCTTTAATCATTTTGCCATTAATATTCATTAAATCCCAGACATACTTTGCACATTTAATATCAATAATTTTAATCGGAACACCTTCGAAATCCGAAATTGAAAATAAATCATTCAGAAAACTTTTTCTTTTCTTCAATCTTTCGCCTGAAAGATAAGCCGCAACTACAGTTTCCTCATTCACAAAAACTTTATCTTCAGTTTCAATCAGCGGCAAAACCTCAGAAAGATTTTTTGGAGCTATAATTCTTCCATTCAGAAAAAGGCAATAATCGTCATCAATTTTGTTTACGGCAACGCCCGGATTCTGAAGTTCAACAAGAGCTTTAAGATAAGGTCTTGTATGAAGCGAAAAAGAAACATTGCCATAACTTCTGATTATTTTTTCTTTTAATGTGCTCGTCCCGCAAAGTAAATCATAAACAGGACGGTTAAATACTAACGGTTCAAGATTGGAAAATTCCAAATCTTCGAATATGCAAATCTGCATTTTTTTATCTCTAAAAAATTTGTTTGAAAAATTAATACTTTTTGAGCTAAGATACTCTAATAAAATTAAGAAATGGGAAAGTGAGTAATAAACCTGAAAAGGTGAAAATGGTAATGGGAAGGTTAATTTATTTATTGCTTCTTTATTTGCATGAATCCCTATTTACGTTTCTCTTCAGAAAATATTTTTGATCTTAGTAATAAAGTTAATATATCAATCTTATTTGGAATTATTCTGTCTTTGAATTTACGTTTGATTATTAAGATAACCGGCAATTTTTTGAAAATGTAAACTCATTATTTTTGGGTTATTCAAATCACTTGATGCAATTTCGACTACCTTTATACCTTTCGACTCTAAAATATTTCTTATTATTAAATCCATTCTTCGTCGCTCAACATTCCCGTGAATTTCCTTGGATAAACCATCAAGATATACTGCAATTGTTAGATTTTTAATACTGTCTTCAAAGTATAAATCCGGTACTGTTGAATTATATGGCGGACCAATTGATATTCTAACTTGTTCTTGAAATTTTGGTAGTCCAGCTTCTACTAACATCGTCGCAAGTGATTTCTCCCCAATATTTGTAGATCCAGTATTAAATTCAGTGTGTCTTACTTCTTCCTCAGGAGGAATATCATAATTCAAAATTGGATTACTTGAATATTGTGAAAGTATTTGTTGTGCCTGGTTTCGATCAAGTAAAGAATGGTTAAACACATTGTAATATGTTCTTAAACAACTATAACAGCTTGTTTCACATCTATTTGGACAATTAGCAAGACTGTTAATTGAAAAGCTAATTACCTTATTCCAATTATCAATAATCTGATTTAGCAAACCTGAACCACCTGGCATAGGATCATATATGAAAAGACTAAATGTCTCATCAGTCTCCTGAATTATAACATAACCTAAGTCTCCTCTTTCCATTTCCAGAAGCAGATTGGACCCAACTATAATTCCTTCAGCTAAATTAGCTGCTGCTGATTGAGATTCCAGTTGTTTGATTAAAATACCATCTACTTTTGCTTCTGCAAATAAACCGATATTAACTGGTTCTCTACCACATCTTTGTGAATGCATCTCCCTAAAGTGACTCAGTTCTAAGTCTGAAGAATATGGAGATCTTGTGCCACCACAAATTGTGCAAATAGGATAACCGAGCTTACCCTTTGCTGATTGATCGGCTGGGCCAACATTAACTAACTGCAAACTTTGTCCAATCAACAATTGAATTTCCTTATCACCGATATTATAAACACTTCCACCTCTTCTGGATTTTTTTAATTCACCGAGAAGTGTTACAGGCATTTGGAAACGATTCAGTTCCTCATCACTTATTCTGGATATATAGTGGACATCACAATCGCTAATTGGTAATGCGGTAAGTTCGTGTAAATTGGAATTTGAATATTGAATAGAAGAATTTTCTGTTAAGTCCTTAATATAGGTTTTACCTTTTTCGAGGTTTACTATAAATTTTCTGCTTTTAATACTTTCATCGAAAGAGGTCATTCTATAAAGAACAACCTTAAACCTTCCATTGTTAGCGTAGATCATATTCCCCGGGACAAATTCTCTAACTGCTATCGTAGATGCTCTTGATAATTCGAAATCAGGATGATTTTTCCCTCCACCTACATAAGACTGATGAGCAAAAGCTTTAAAACCTCCACCATACAAACCATAACCCGGCAAATAACCTTCCTCTGAAAGTACATTTAATGTGTAATTATCCTGTGATTCCCTATTCAAATCTTTTAAGAAATTCTTACACCTGTTTAACACTTTCTCCTCTTCAGGAGTTAAGAGTCTTTGGTTCTGATACTTCAAAAACTTTTCTTGTGTATTATAAGCCCACAACATTCGAGTGTGCATCAGATTAACGACTTCCTGCAGACGATATGTCATCTCAAGTATAAAGCTTCGTAACTTTTCAGGATCAGTAATAGATTTATCTTCTGCTGGCCAATACTCACGGAATACTTTTAATGCATTATTAACTAATAATTCCTCGTTCTTTTTAATGATGATGTTTAATGAACTGACATCTTTAGGTCTTTTCAGATAAGTTCCATCACTTTCAAATAAATATGATTTAATAAAAGTTGGAAATACATCAGACAATATTTCTTTAACTTCCTGAATTTCAGTTTCTGTGTGTGACTGATCTGATTGCTTTTTAATAGCTATCTTAATTAACTCAGATAATACTGTCGCGTGGATATGCTTTCTAAGCATAATCTCGTTTCTCATATTGAACTTAGGAGTTGAAATTACACCTTCTAATATCCGCAGCGGTTCATCGAAGAAATATTGGTCGTGATCGCTTCTTCTGCAATATGTATAAACAACTGCCAAGCGTTGTCTTCTGCCCGCACGCCCGGCTCTCTGCCAATAATTTGATGGGAGTGGTGGTACATTTCGCATTAAAACCATATCCAGAGCACCAATGTCTACACCGAGTTCAAGTGTTGGTGTTGCTACAAGGCAATTAAATCTTCCGTTTTTCTTTTTGAATTCTCGCTCAATTTCTTCTCTTCTTTTAGGAGGGACCTGTGCCGTATGTTCTTGTGCCATTAACATCGTAAAGGGGTTATTAAGCAAATCAATATTATAATTGTCATTGCTTGGTTCCCTAAAAACCAGATTCCCACGGCAATGCATTGTAGTGCACACATTATTAACTGTTGGGCGGGAATGAATTCTTTGACAAAGACTACAATGATATTTTGCCCATTGGGTTTTGATACCAAGTTTTGATGAGTCTATCTGATAAACCGGGTGAGCTGCGTTAAGATCACGATTATTACTTGTTTTTAATATCACCGGCTTTAGAATTTTAGTATAATCGACAAGAAATTTCCAAAGCTCGCTGAGAAACTTTTCGAAAATATCCTGCGAAAGATTCCACTTTTTAATGAAGTTAACTGGAAGTGATTGTCCTTTTAATGATCTAAAATATGCTTGGTAAATTGTTTTTGTTTGTTCTGGCCATTCGATTAATCCTTTTGGTGGTATTGCATTTCCACCAGGTCCCATTATTAAAGGTAAATAACCAAGCTGAATTTCTCGGTCACCTTCTCTCCAAGCCCTTGAGAATATTGGAGCTTTACTATCATATAAATACCGGTTTCTTCTAAATACATCAAGAAGACTTGAAATACTAGATGCTAATTCATCACTATTCAGTCCGGTTTTTTCAGACCAAGATTTTATCCACTCACTTTCACCATTAACTCCCTCATAAACAATATTAAGTAATCCCCACGGCTCCAAGCCCTCTTTTTGTGTAAAGCTTGTTCCCAATTCCCTTATTAGTTGAATCCTTATATAGTATCTGAGCTGATTGATGAACTCCTGACTGTATGTTTCATCTGAATAAAACTCATAAACTTCTGGAGCTAGCATTAGACCAAGATTTTTATCCTGAGATAATATTTCGAAGAGATGATGCTCAATGTCAGTAATGGAGACAAGGCTATTCTTTGCTTTCAAATATTCATAAATAAGATGTCTGAAACGATATCTTCTTGCATGATCCTGCATCCAGCCTGCCTGAAAGGCAGCATCCTGTCTGTTATCTGTAAACACTATCATCTTTTGATTATCAACTGATTGGGCATTGATCATATTCTGAGCTAATATGTGAACATCAGATACAGTAACAGCACGGAGTGGTCTAATCGGCTCAATAATTCTTCCTGAAGATTTTGATCTGGCTCCACAGGAAGGACAGGATTTTAGAATCCTTGATTCGTCCAGAATGACAGCTAAAAGTTTTTTTAGTGTTGATATACGTTTGCACTTAGGATTGGAGCAATATTTCTCGCTATTTTTCTGCAGTGTACCACAATGACTACATATATATACTTCATCTGTTTTTCGTTCAATTCTATCTGTTAGTAAATCTTCTTCATCTTCAATCTGGGAAACAAATCTGTCCGTAAGTAATACTCTGTATTCTTGTTGCTCGTCTGCAGGTGTCCAAATAGTGTTGTCTCCTTCAGCCTGACCACCTGAGATTTTACCGCGATCAAAAGTTAAATCGCGATAGAATCCTTCAAAGTAATGTTGTCCACAGGTTTTACAAACAAGTATTGGCAGAAAAGCTTTGTCGTCATAAGCCAATGCTTCGATTGCTTTTTCTTTAGATAAAAACAGTCTAGTTTTTCTTTCATCCGTATTCTGATCCTTATCAAAACCAACTACGGCTCCTTCCAAACCTTTTACAAAGTAATGTATTTTAGGTCGAAGAAGTGGATTACCTTCTTTTTGAGCAGCTGATCCTAATGTAAGGTAGCACAACATTTCAGCAGACGATTGATCTGTTGCCATATAATCTGTTCTGGCTAACTGTCTCTGAATAAAATTTACAGCTTCTTTTAATGAGAGTGGTTTGGTTAGTTTATTAAAAACCTGGTAGATGTACTCATTTTCTTTTAATGAGTTATAAAGTGATAATGGAATATCATTTTTATCTGATATTTGTTTACCTGTCAGTTTATAATATGATTCACTAATGGCGTCATTATCTTCTTTTTCAAGTGCAGATAAAATATTATCAAGAAGCTCAACTGTGTTCACCGATGGCAGATTTGGTTTATATCTTTCTTTTGGAAATTCTTCTTCCTCATACTCTTCCTGAATCAATTCAATCTTGTCTGCATTTATACCAAAAAATCTTTGCGCAAATATTTTTCCTGCTTCTTCACCTAGTTCCGGATCTACTATCGTTGCAGATGTACCAATTGAAATAACCTCGTCTGAGGTCTTCCCCGAGATTGCTCTAAGTCGTCTGATAAGGCAGGATACTTCAGCACCAGCTATTCCTGAATATGTATGAGCTTCATCAAAGACCAGATATTTTAATGGCGCTTGATGAAATATTTGTATGTCTTTAGCACGTGTTAAAAGAAGTTCAAGTTGTTTTACGTTTGTTAAAAGAATGCGCGGAGGTTTTTTAGATATTTCATTTTCTGTAATTCTTTCTTCCGGTGGCGAGACCTGCATAAGTTCATCTTCAGAAAACCTTTTAGCTAATTCCCTGTATTCTTTTTTTCCTTCGTGAGGCTGCATACGGTGAACATTACGTAAAGCATTTTGATCCGTAGCAGTAGTTCCTATATACATTCCAAAGCTGATTCCTGAACCTGCCAGCATTGATCGTAATCTATAAAGCTGATCAATAGCCAGAGCATTCATTGGATAAACAAGAATTGCAACGACACCTTCCGGAGCGCCTTCGTCTCTTAGCTTGAGACAATGATTGAATATCGGATAAAGAAAAGATTCTGTTTTACCTGAGCCCGTACCAGTAGATATTAAACAATGCTTGCCATTTAATATTGCCTCTAACGCTTTGTCCTGATGCATAAACATTTGAGGAAATTCCGATAATCCGGGTAAAGCTGGATGAACCAACCCTTGCTCTGCTAAGTCTTTAAGGTTTCTTCCCCATTTAAAAGATTTACTAATTGACAAATAAGGACCTTTAATAAGCGGCTGAAAATCAACTCCGCCCTTTAATAATTTTTTTGCCTGTGCCGATAGATCGGGGTCTGATAATGGGAAAGCAGTGTGCTGGTAATTAAGAAACCTGTTATTAACATCATTAGCAAATTTTATTGGATTGAATGAGCGCATAAATAATCCATTATATTATTGATTTTTTTCTATATGCTGCCAGTAGTAAAAAGCTTCAGGTGAAATACTTCTTAACCTGTTCAGAATTACTCTATCACCCTTTAATTCAGTCTCATCAATTTTATCAGCGTTATATAATTTAATTTCATTAAAATTTACTTCCTTGCCAATTAGAGTTACCAGCAATGCACATCTTGAAGGGTTTATCTTTGCATCATCAATCGTATAGTTTCCTGCTAATAAATGCGATCTGATTTTTCTAACTCCGTCTTGAAACTCTCTTGTAATTGCATTGGAAACAGAATTCCTCAAATTCATTTGTGAAATAAGAAATGATATTTCAATTAAGTCTCTAATAACATCTTCCGGACTAATTTCTATCCCTCTGTAACCTGCTTCAATCTTAACACATTCATCAAATGCATTTTTTATCTCTTCCAAATCATCAGCTTTCTCAAACAGAATTCCAATATCAAATAACTGTTTATTGATCTGCATATCCTTACCAATACCAAACGGAATTCCTGTAGTCTTTGGTGCAAAAGCAGTTAACTTATCACCTAATATCCCATTTATTGTTGGAGTTGTAATTGAGATGTCTTCATCAACTTCAAATAGTGAGGATGCAATTATTTTTTCTAATGTTGCGGGATATGGATTGTCAGCAAATAAAACATCAAGTAAAACGTAAGCAGGAAATTTATTATTAACGACAGAATCGTAATAAACTTTATAATGTTTTTTGGGAATGCCTTTATCAGTTCTCGGGTCTTCTTCCCAGCGATTAAATATTCCGTTCTTCAGGATTTCATCAAGTGCTTTTGAGATTTTATCTTCAACCTCAGAAGTTACTATATCAACATCAATTGATAATCTTTTAGGTTCATCGAGCAGAAGAATTAGCGAAGTGCCACCCTTGAAGATAAATTCTACACTCTCTTTTTTTAATTTTCCCAGTAATTCAAAAGCGTATATGGATCGCTCCAGAATAATAGGATCTGAAGCAGTGTAGATACTTCGCTTTTGATCTATCCACTCTTTAGAAAAACACTCTTTTTTAATCATATTTGGCTTGTACACTAGCGCCGCATTATGCTACAAGGCGGCATTGGTGTACATCTCCAGCTTGTTTTTTAACTGATTTTCAACTTTTCTGTTTTCAGCATATCTGATGAAATGGGATATATTTAATCTGAACTGACTGAGAAAATATTCCAGAATCCGGTCAAATTCTGATCCATCAATTATATTTAAACGGTTACTTTCCAGATATAAGTCAACCAAAATGTTTTCTATCGAAGGAATATTGTTTTTAGTTCTAACCTTAGAATAAAATGGTCTGAGTATAACTGAGTTCTTGTCAAATGATACATACTTTTCAATTTCAATTCGTTTGGTTGGATCTACATAAACAAAAAATTTATTTTCTTTTAAATAATCACCTATTGTCTGCAAAGCATATTTTTCTGCGTGAACAAAGTAAATATTTTTTGAGAACAGATGATGGAAAGAAAACTTTATCTGATCAATACTCCACAAATAAAATTTGAGGAAAGGAAATTTGTTTGAAATAATGTTCTTCAACTCTTTAACAGGTTCGTCTGACAACTCTACTGTTTTTTCAATTGTTGAGTAGTAACTTCTTCCCGCATCAAAAATTTCATTGCTCTGTTTTAATCTTTTGAGGGAAGTTTTAATTGTGTTATCTGGCACTGCTGGATATTTTTCAACAATGAAGTTTTTCACTTCATAAAATGAAAAGTATTTTTTCCTTTTAGAAAAATCTCTGATTGACTGTGTTATGTTTGCTTTGGGCTCCAATATATTTAATGTTTTGTAAAAATGAGTAATTTAAAATAACCTTAAATCGTCATCTTTACCATATTTCTCAGTTTCTTCTTTTACAACTGAAGTTTTTTTCTCTCCACTTTCCAACTCTTCTATAAACTTCTTAAAGCCTTCTTCGCCAAGAATTTGTTTTGCGTGGTATTCGCATTCTGCCCAGCTTTCTTCGGGAGTTCCTTTAAGCTGCCAGTCTAAAAATCTTGGACCGAGTTGGTCTTGTATTTCTTTTGGGAACTGCCAGTCTTCTTTTATGAATTCATCTAAGCCAATTTCTTTTAATTTCTTAAATGCTTGCAGAGTTAATGTAGTTTGTCTTAATTCTTTTGGTTTCTCTTTATCAACACGCCAGAAACCTTTTGGGTCTGATGGATCATCTCTTAATATCCACGCAAAGTCTTCATAATCTAAACCGTAAAGCTCTGCTACTATTGCATCTAAAATGCATCGAAGGCGAAGACGTTCGTGTGGTGTAATTGCCCATAATGATTTCCAGTTAAATTTCTTTAGAGAACCTTCATATTTTGAAAGCTCTATCCAAGAGTATGAAAACTTATTATTTATAAATGTTAATTTGGCGGAAAGAACCGAAACTGCTGTATTCAACTTATCTCTTGATAAAATTGGTGTTTCATCAATTATAAAATAATTAATTTGCACACCTCCAAGTTTTACTCGTAAAACAAAGTCATATACGAATGAATTCATAACTGCAGGTATAAATAAAAGTTCTTTTAAACACAAGTTTTTATTATAAAGAACAGGGACAGAATCAGTACACGGCATATTGTCAATTAAACAAGCATACATACTTCGAGTATTAGTAGCAGAACCAATTCGCATAAAACCTATTTTGTAAAAGAATGGATCAATTTTATAATCTTCAAATATTATTAAATACTGCGGTGATAATTTTTTCTTCTCGAATTCAATTTCTTCCCACACAGCGCTTCTGTTACTCCCTCGAATATATCTTTTATTTGAAAAATCGAATTGAGAAATCATTCTTCCTTCATATAAAGGTAAACCAACCTTTTCATCTTTTATCCATCTACCGTATTCATCCTCAACAAATCCTTCATTCTCAAGTTTAACCTTCTTATTGAAAAATTTGGAGTCAGTATCACTATCATATTCTCTAGCATATTCTAATGACCAGCCTTTAAGTGATTCATCTCCGAGAAGAATAGCATTATCATAAATTTTCTGAATTATATACGAATCTTTTGAAGATGTTATTTCTAAAAATCCTAAATTGTTAGGACTAAATTTTTTAATCTGTTCCTTTCGATAAAGTAAAACATTTTTTCCGTCCTCCCAGTTGCTAACAGCGTGCTGCATAAATGCGGTTTTAACTGAATCAGTTTCACCATTCTTCTGGACAATTATTGGATTAAATTTAAATCTGGAATCAATGCTGAAAATTTTCTGTCTGTTTTCAAATGAGTATAGCCACTCCCACTTACTTTTGTTAATAAAAAGATCTCTTAAACCTTGTGTTCCTTTATCGCTGTAAATTCCAGAGGGGACAATCATACCAAATCTTCCGGTATTCTTTAAATTAACGTAAGCATACTCAAGAAACATTTTATAAAGATTCAGGTCAGCACTGCCTTGAAAACGGAATGGGTGATTTGGGTCTGCAAAACACTTATGTTCTCTTCTTTTAATGCGCCAGTTTTTATGCAGGTTAGAATTTTCACTTCCTCTTGCGAGAGAGATAATGTTATCATCATTTTCATCTGGATCACCAAACGGAAAAGCAGCATTCTTTACATAATTGCTCATTCCCTTAAAGTTAGCGTTATAACTCAACCAGTTATATTCAATAGATTCATTGCTCTCAAATAATCTTCGCTGGTGATTTAGTGCATCTTGCTTTCCATAAGTTCTGTAAATAGGATCAAGGTTTGAGAAAAATTCTTTTGAGTTTGGTTTACTTATTTCCCACGGTGGATTTCCTACAATAGCATCAAAACCATTTCTGCCAGGATTAAATACATCAGGGAATTCAATCTCCCAATGAAAGAACCGTAATTGTTCAGCAACTTGTTTAGCAATTGAGATTATTTCTTCAGTTGGTTTATAAAAAGTTTTTGGCGTCGGGCATAAATCAATTTTATCAGCAGGCCAAAACCAGATTGCACACCATAAGTCCATTCTGCTTTTTACATTTTTATAGCTTTCGCTGTTAAGCAGTTCAAAATATAATTTGGCTTTCTGCTCCAACCCAAAGAGGGAAATATCTGGTGTATGCAGTTCATTATATTTTTGTGTAATGGTTTTATGCTCTTCAATCGGGTCAATAAGGTTTTCCATAAAATCCAGTCGCAATTGTCCAGCTCTTAAAGAAATAACCTCTGCCAATTCAGGTTTAATAGTATCATTCAACTTGTCTTTAATAGCTTTAGTCCACGCACCTTTTGGATAATGAACACTTGTGCTATGGTTTTTATCTCCGCCTTCACGCAGCCAGGCAGCAAGAGGATATTCCTGGAAAGTATCGAGCCACGCACCAACCAGACTGTTGCCAACTTTTATTTTATGATCAAGAAACTCGAACGGAAGATTTTTATCCATCGTTTCAATCCAGAGACTAAGTCTTGCAAGTTCAACGGCAGTCGGATTCAGGTCAACACCATAAATACAATTTTCAACAACATATCTTTTTAGTTTTGCTTTAACCAGTGCTTCAAAGTTTTCGTGATCGGGAGACACGGGTAATTCCTGGTCTGGCGAAGGATTATCAATCTTAAGTCCAAATGGTAATGTTTTTCTTAATGCATCTTCGGGTTGAAGTAATTTTCTGTGATAGACAAGTGATTCATAAAGAGCATTAGTTATATAATTCAAAGCAGCAACATCAAATGAACCCGAGCCGCAAGCCGGGTCACATACTTTAAGGGATAAAATTTCTTCCGGTGTTTTAGGAATGAGCACTTTACTCTGATAAGCCACCGATGGTTCACTAATCTGCTGAGTGTCGGCCACTTGTTTTACAATATATTCTTGTTCAACAGAATCTGTATAACATAAAGGTTCAAGTGTTCTTCTTACTGTAGGAACAGCTAACTGGGGTTTTGTATAGAAAGTGCCCGTTCCTTTACGCGTACCACCCCAACGAGTAATATAAAAATCTTTTTCATTATATGTTTCTTTTATAAGACTTTTTGCCCGTTTACGCTTTTCAAGTTCATATGTATATTCATCCTGTGTCCGGCGAGGTTTTCTTACCCATCCAAGCACTTCGACAGCTTTCTCAGCCCATAACTGTGCTCTTTTTTCAGTTTCATTTATTTCATCAATCGTTTCTTCTTCATCAGCTTCTTCAGTTGTTTCTTCCTCAACCTCTTCCTCCTCTACTATAACTTCATCTTCAACTGCTTCTGCTTCTACATCAGCTTCATCTTCACCCTCATCATCAGTTTTATCTTTCTGTTTTATCTTTTCGAATAAATCTTTTATTTGCCTGTCACTCAAACCTTCCAAAACAGATAATGGAAGTATTGGCTGAGGACCAGCATTCAAAAGCAACATCGGTTCTTGTGCGCATTTCAATTCATAATCCAAAATACCTTCGTATATCATTCCGATAAACTCAGTTCTGAGTTCTCTAAAATCAACAGGACCTTTTATAAATGTTGAACTTCTTCCTTGCTTGATTTTTAGCTTACCATATTTCAGTCGTTCTAAAATTTTTAAGAATGAATCATTATTGATATGTAACTGCGGATCTTCGAACAAAGCAATTGCACGTTTTATATTATCGGTTGAGTTAATATCACCGGGTGCAAATAATTCACCACCATAAGCTGGTATTTGTAAGTCAGGATAATGTGAACCTTGATATACAATTTTGCATAAACTCTGAAATCTTATCCACGAGCTATCGGAGTCTTCAAGAAAATCACTTGATTCACTGACTTTAGCTTTTCTTAATTGTTCAAATAAACCTTCAATTCCATAATGGTTATGATAGAGCTCATTACTCTTAGGCAAAAGATCGCGGGCTTCAGCAAACAACAACACAACTAAACGCATTACAATTCTTACAGCAGCTTGAAAGATTGCCGGAAGGTCTTCTTCACCGTAAATGTTTTTTACCGGATCCGTAAATGAAGGATTGCTTAATCTGGTCTGACCGAATTGATTAAGAAGAATTTCAATTGATTGCCTTACCTGTTCGCCGAGAACTGAAGATAGTTCTCCCTGTCGTGTTCTGGAATCTTCAATTGCTTTAATCAATGGGAAATCAATATCGTCTCGCTTATCAAATCCATATTTACCGAGCAGAGTGTAGAATCCAAATAATTGGGTTGCAAGTTCACCTTCAGAAAACCAGTTTGAAGTATCCCACTCGACAAAACTATCATTATCAAGTCCTGCATAACAAAGTCTTATTGTATATCCGTTAGTAAAAATTGCAAGCTTAATTTTTCTTGTTCTTAAATACTCCAGAACTTTTCCATATTGTTTTCTGCTTTTACCAAAGCCAAGTTTTTGATTTGAATCAATGAACATTACAAGTGATGGAGTATCATCACCTGCATTCCTATAATAAATTCTATTCGGTTTAATTCTTTCACCAAGAAGAGTTGTGATAGATTGTTCAGGAGAAATTTTGTTTTCTTTTATCCACTGATTTTCATTTAGCTCAAGAAAATCTTCAAATACAGAATTAAGCCAGGAATGTAAAGGAGCTAACTGAGTCTGACTTCGATTTTCATCATTCCACCATTTTTCGAACTTCAGATATTTATCGCGCAGCACACGGTATTTCCAGGTATTAGGTTGTTCGTATCCTACAGGAAATATCTCCCTTAATACCGCTGGTGAAATAAGCATACCACCGTGACGAAGTTCAGTCCACCAGGAATGTTTGTCTTCTATCACGATTTACTTTCTCCAAATAATTTTTTGCTTAAACAAATTTCAACTCCGAGCGGAATAACTTCCAGATAATTTAGTTTATACCTTGCAGGCAGAATTTTTTTGATCATTCTTTCTCTTTCATCTTCAATAATTTTCTGAAGATAAATCACTCTGTCTGTCTGATACTTTTCCAAATTCTGTTCAATTTCTTCTAACTTGTTAATTCTATCTTTTTCCTGGTCCTTGAACAGCATTTCCTGCCTTAACTTTTCTTTCTCAGCAGCATATTCTTTCCTCAGCTTTTCAATAAACTTTGGCTCTTTTTTCCTACTCAGTTCTTTAATTCTTTCATCATAGGATTTCTTAACGAATTCAATTTGAGTTTTAAGGTGAGAGTTCAACTCATTTACAAATTTCGAATTAGTTTCAGTTTTTATATTCGAGATAATAGATGTTAAATCATTTTGAATACCAATCCATTGAGTTTGAATTTTGGGCAGCCATTCATTGAGTTCTTTAACAGATAGCTTTATTCTACCATTGCCATAAATCTTACTGAATAGATTATGATCTAATTCCAAAAGTTTATTCTGCGATATCTGATATGGTAGGGTAGTTACTTCCGTATGAATTGTTTCCCTTAAATCATTTGTAGCTTCAGTGAGTAGATACAGTATTAACAACTGATCAATTCCGGATGGTAATTCTATTTTTGAAATTGTATATCGTGAAAGTGTTAACCCGGAGTTGAATTCCGGCATTTCCCATAACTTTTTCTTAATCAATCCAATTGATCTTTTCATTATTGGATGACCAAGACGAATAAGCTTAGTATCTGGTTTAGTTAAATATACTTTTCTTCCATTAACAACTTTTTCAAAATAGGACCCATCAAAAACCAACCGGGGAAGTTTTCCAACTTCTCTGCCGTTGCTTATTCTGATTGATCTGTCAATAAGATTTTTCCAACGGGGAGGTACTTCACTAATTCTAAATAAACCTGGTTCAGACTCATCTTCTTCAAGTTTACCTTTTTCAAGATTGAAAGCAACTTGAAGAAACTTACCAATAGTCTTTGCATTTATGTTCAATTCTTTTTCTGTCAAGCGGAGATTTTGAAGAGCTTTATGGTAATCACTTTCGCTTCCTTTATCAGATACATTCAAATCATTCTTTTCAATTTCCCTTGCTTCTATTGATTCTAAAAACAGAGATGCATTTTCCCTTTCGCTCTTTTCACCTGTAAAATAGTCTTCAATACTTCTATCGAATAACTCACTGACACTTCCAAGATCTTCACGAATTTGTTCAACTTTGTGAACTACTTTTTCTAAAAACTTAAGATCAGCTTCTTCATCGGTAACAAAATGAAAAATTGTTACATCTCTGAATTGCCCGTATCGGTCAACACGTCCGTTTCTTTGCTCGAGCCGCATTGGATTCCAGGGAATTTCATAATGGATTACATACCGGCAGTTATTCTGGAGGTTTATTCCTTCTGAAGCAACATCGGTAGCAACAAGGATTCTAAGACTGCTTTCAGCATCGTTAAAGTATAATTTAATTCTTTCTCTTTCAGACTGGCCAGCCCCGCCTACCATTGATTCCAGAAATGGTTGTTCAATTCCTGCTTGTTTGAATCGAGCAACGAGATAGTCGAGTGTGTGTTTATATTCCGTAAATATAATCACCCGCTCATCGGGTTTGAATTTGTTACCATTCTTAAGGTTCTTGTCTATCCATTGAATGATCGAATCCCATTTTGAATCTTGAGGAAACTTTGAAATGAAATTGATATTCTTATCAATAGAATCAAAAGTCCAGCCCATTTCGGAAATTATTCGATTGATATCATCAATCTCTTTCTTAAACTTATCAGCATTTTGTGCTAACCAAGAACCTATTTTTCGTGCAGCTTCTTCCTCACGTAGATCTTTTTCCTGATCATCAACAATATCTGATTCAACTCGTTGAATTATATATTTTGCTTCTTCATCGTCAACTTCATACTTTTTCAATCCGGTAAAATGATTCCACCAGGTTTTTGAAAACGCATAAGTGCTGGAAAGTAAACGCTTAGTTAGCAATGTAACCAGGAATGAAGTTATATATCTTTTTGATCCACCACTATTAGCTAAAACTTTTAACACTTTTTGCTTATAAGCTCGCAATGCGTCGAAGAGTTCAGCTTCTTCAGGATACAACTTATGGTTTGGATTTATTCTTTTAATCTCACGAGATGCAAACCTTTTCAGTAAAGCATCCTTATTAAAATCCGATTTTAATCTTCTGATAACGTGTTCACGAATGAAGTTAGTGTCATTTGGTTCTAGAGAAGTTTTTTGCTCAAACTTGATCGGATTCAATAGCTCAAGCATACCAGTAAAAGAAACAGTAAATCCATTGTGTGGTGTTGCTGATAAAAATAATCTATGTTCAAAATAAGGAAGTATTTGTCTTAGCATTTTAATTCGCTCAGTATCAGAGTTAAAATATCTTGGAGCTATGTTGTGTGCTTCATCAATTATCAACATATCCCAGGGTAGTGATGCTCCATCGCCTCGCATAAAACTTTTTGTAGCAGCGTCAAAACTTTCCCAGACATCTCTTTGCCTGATATAATCCATTGATGTAATGATTCTTGGAAAAGAATTCCAGGGATTACTATCTATTCTGTATTCTTTTTGAAGCTTATATGTTGATTCACGGTCAACAATGTTAAAATCTACATAGAACTTCTCTGCCATTTCATCACGCCACTGAACCTGAAGTGCAGCCGGGCATATTATAAGAACTCTTCTTAATCTTCCTCTTGAAAACAATTCATTTAATATCAATCCAGCTTCAATTGTTTTACCCAAACCTACATCATCAGCAAGAAGCATAGTAATTCGAGGCATATTAAGAGCTTTAAGAACAGGATATAACTGATAGTCTTCAATTTGAATTGCACTTTGCCAGGGAGAAAAGATTCTGTGTTCAGTTCCATCTTTTTCGAAAAGATATTCAATCCTGTTTGTAGAAGACCAACGATATGAATTAATAAAAGTATTAAAGATATCTGGATCATCAGGCATCGATTTAGTTTCTAGCTTTGGCAATCCGGCAGTTTGGATTATCGAAGTGCGGGTTTCTCTTTCCCAAATAACTAAATCACTTTCAGGATGAGTATAACCATCAATATATTTTAGCCAAACAGCGTGGATAACCTCTTGAGAAGAAGACTTTGACTTCTGAACTTCAGTTACTAATGCTGGACGATTTCGTACTAAAACCATTTGACCGGGGCGAGGTATTTTTTTTGCAGAAAACATAAGCTTAATTTACAATGTTAATATCCAATTTGTGTAATGAATATACCCTCCATTTAAATTAGCTTATTCGCTAAATGCCTGTTTAAGCAAAAACATTTCATCATCAATTTCAATAAAGAAGGTTTAAATATTATTCCATAATTCATTGAATTTAGATCCATTTTTTACATCGTTTCAGGTTATACCCTGAATATAGGTAAAATGAAATTTTTTTTGAATTGGTTTGATTTGAAAAACTTTCTTTCTAATGAATTCATTATTCTTAACCTTGGCTAATCCAAGTGCATATATGATGTTGCGATAATGATTAGCAGTTTCAAAATCAATAGCTAAAAATGAATTTAATTTTTGCTTCAAGTTGATTCTGCTCTATCAAGTTAATAAGTTCATCAATTCTTAATCAGGATAATATTTATAGCTTCTTCAGCTTCTCTATTTTTTTTCTTATCAAATGATTTCTGAATATTGAATTGAACTTTAATATTAAGTTTTAAAGACGAATTATTACCCAGGAAATTATTAACTCTAAAATAGTAATCCTTACCATTATCACCTTTTATAAACCCGGCTTTCCCATCCTGAATGAAGTTTTTTATACTTCCAATTTGCTTTGGTAAAAAATTTTGTTGCTCTCTTATCCAAAAATCTTTTAACTCATTAAATAATTCTGCAGATGATTTAGTTAGACTTATTTTTCGGGTGTTAATGTCGCGTTGAATAAAATCCGGAATTTTCCATTGATTCTCATCGCGCAGCTTATAGCAGAGAGCAACATGTTTATCGGCTACCTGAATATTATTCATTTTATAAAGAATCATAGCTCCAATATAAAATAACTCCCAGCGGTTTTGGGATTCTGGAATTCTTATTTGAATCACAGCAGATTCAATAAAATTTTTATAAGCGTTTTCATAATCTTTATTTCCATAATATGCTGCAGAAAGTTCTTTTAAGATGAACCAATCCTTTTTCAATTTTTTAATTTCTTCAAGTAATTTAATTGATTCATTAAACTGTTTGAGTTTTCGTAAGCAAGAACCTTTATGCCATTTAAACCAAATTTCATCTGGAAAAGATTTTAGGGCATTATCACATATGTCAATGCATTCCTGAAATTTTTCTAATCGTTCTAAAGCTTTCGAAAGTTTTAAATAATAGCTTTCCTTATCAGATGGTTTTCTGAATTTCTTGCCATCAGAAGTAACTGCATCAAATGGTTTTGTATCTAAGAATTCTGGATTAATAAAATTGGACCATTCAATTACTCTTCCCCAGGAATTCTTGTTCGACAGATGATCCATCACTTTAAGTATTGCCTGATTTCTAAAAAGTTCATGTTCCTTTCCTTCAGTAATTTTAATAATTTCACTTACATAATTTTCAAGAGTATCTGTTGAATTATCATCGGGATAATCTTTAACATTTGCCATATATGAAGACCAAGCAAACTGGCCTTTATTGTAATCAAATGATGGATCAATTTCATAAACTCTTTTGCTGACTTTGTAAGCCGTTTTATAATCCTTTAAACTGTTTAGACAAAGTGCAAATCCCCATCCGTCCCATTTATCTTTTGGTTCACAATTTTCCCAGAGATCTTTATAAAGTGGAAGAGCCTCAGAATATTTTTTCTGTTTTCTTAATTCCTGCGCTCTATTTCGTATTTCTTGAAAATTACTCATTAAGCAATCCAATAACTTTTTTCATTAGTGATTTTGGTCCTTTGTGAGGAATAATGCGTGTTACACGATTCCTGTTATTGTAATATATATTGATTGAACAACTTTGTTTTTCATCAGATAAAAAATATCTTTCCTGATAATTGTGATGCTCTATCTCTACAATTTTTATACCGCTTCCCAATAATCTTTGTATTATATCTTTATGTAATTCTTCAAGAAAAGGGTTCTTGTATTCGGGTTCTCTTTCGTCTTTAACTTTTACTCCATTGAGAGATTTAAGAATTTGAAATATTGAATTTTTTTCTGAAGTATCATTACTTTGAACTGCCGAAATTGTTCCATCTTTTTTATATACAATATCAGTGTGTACAGGTTTATTATCTATGGAATACTTAATTCTGATTCGGTAAGGTTTTGTCTCAATTTCATATTCTGTTATTTGTCCGAAAATATATTTCTCAATCAGCTCCTTAATTTCCTTATCGTTTATTTCCTTTTCTTTAGTGTTATCGGCCGATAATTCTATCTCGTTACAATCTTGTAAATCATTTGAAATTGGAATTATACCAGAAGAAGGAGGATTTATTGCAAATAAAACTTTTTTGGCTCTTGTTATTGCTGTATAGCAGAACCGGAAATAATCTGAAGAATAGGATGACGGGTATCTAAAATCAAAATAAACATAGGGCCATTCTCCTCCCTGGGCTTTATGGCAAGTAATAGCGTATCCATATTTAATAAGAAGACAATTAACGTAAGGATCATTCTGTAATAGTTCAGCAAATTCTTTTGAATTTCTTTTCACCTCGTTATGCCTGTTAACAAAATCAGCCATTAAAGCTCTAGCTTCTTTTCGTGTTAATGTAGATTCATTGCTAATAAGTACATTTTCCAATATTAGAGGGGAAATTTCAACAAGTTCATTATGCTCATTAATAAATTCAACTTTGACTCTCCTAAATAATAATTCTTGTGGCTCCTTTTCGTTCTTAAGAGGCACTACTATTTTTTCATTAAAAGGACTAACCCATTTTACTATACCCATTTCCCCATTTAATAATTTATATTTACCACTATTTCTGATTACAATTATTCTATCATTTTGTTCTAATACACCGGGATTATCGAAAAGTTTTTCCCTAATTGCCTGATTGTAAATTCTCACTGCCGCATTAGTGTAAGAGATCAAGACAACACTTTGATCATCAATTAAATATTTTTTACAGAAATCATCAATTATATTTTTAGTTTCGGTTTTTGAAAATTCTTTTCCATTAAATTCAAGTCTGAGTGATGCAAAGTACTTTTTTTCAAGATTTTTCTTTATGTGGTTGGCATTTTTAATTATTAAGCTGTCCTTTGACTGTCTTACAATCTCTTCAAGTGATATTTCTTTTACTTGTAAACCAAATTGGAGAGATTCAAGATATTCTTTATTCAGAGCTGGTGACTCTGTTGAATTAACGGGAGGCAGCTGATTGCTGTCGCCAAAAAAGATAATTTTTCTTCTATTTGAATTATTAGGTGAGACAAAGTTAATAAGATCATTTAACAAGTAACCAGATCCAAATCTTAAAATTTCATCTTCATTAAACTTATTTGAAATCATCGAAGATTCATCAATTAAGTACACTGTATTTGTCGAATCTTGATTAGACTTTAATTTAAAATAGTAAATAAAGTCTCCTTTTGATTCTTCTTCTACTATCTCATCGTGGGAATATATATTTGAGTGCACAGTTCCAGCTTGTTTAACACCTTTTGAGCGTAATACCTGAGCTGATCTTCCTGTGGGAGTGTTAACTTGAAAAGGTATATCTACTTTTTCCAATAATTCTGTAAGTAATTTAAGTAGGAATGTTTTTCCTGTACCTGCACTTCCATTTATAATAGCAACATTATCATTGCAAGAATTAAGGAAATCATTTATTGAAAATATTGCCCTTTTTTGTGACTCTGTTAGTTCACTTAAGAACCCCATTTCACCTAATATGTTATAGAATTGATTCAATATTCTAATAGATTGATGTAAAAAGATAGAATCTATTTTACAACGGTTGCTAACCCACCTTCTCGGAACCTACAATATAAAAATTAAAAACGAAGTAACCTTAATTTATCACTAGTGCCCTAAGCATTTTCAAATTTACTAATCTAAAATACATATTTTGATAATGCATTTCTATTAACACATATAAAATAATTTCTCGGATGGTTGGCTATACTTAGGAACTTCATTTCGGCTTTAAAACAAAAAAGCCGGATTAACCGGCTTTTTAGATGGGAGTAAAAATTTAACTCTTCTTGCTGTATTTTCTTTTGAACTTTTCTACTCTACCAGCACTGTCAACAAGTTTCTGTTTTCCGGTAAAGAATGGATGTGAACCACTGGAGATTTCAAGTTTAACCAATGGGTAAGTGTTTCCGTCTTCCCATTTAATTGTTTCATTAGTCTTAATGGTTGAACGAGTTAAAATTGCGAAATCGCAAGAAGGATCCTGAAAAACCACAGGTCTGTATTCAGGATGAATTCCTTTTTTCATATCAAATCACCTTTCTTTTTCAAAAATCGTGGACAAATATATCTTTCAACTACAATTAATCCAAAGCAATTTTATCAACATCACAAAGAATTATTCTGCCTTCGGTGTATCAGAAGCTTTGATTTTTCTCTTTAATTCAAGTATTTCCTGCTTTTCCTGATCGGTTAAATTCCGTTTCAGAAAGTTTAATTCCTCTTTATCAATATCAAACTGCACTTCGTCATTTATTGCACCAGATGATTGACTTAATGTTTCAGGAGTCGTAGCAGATTCGGTAAGGTTATCTTTAATTGATGAATCTGCTCCTGGCTTAGCTGATTCCTTTTTTAAACTGCTTCTGCTTAATTCATCTGATTTCCATTCCTGTTGTTCAATCTTTTGTTTTTGTTCAATCATTCCGCTTACACCAGCATCATCATTTGAAACTGTGATTATATCTTCACGAACAGGCGGTTCAATCATAAATGGGTCTTCGTAATCAGATGAGTTCGGCCGGACAAGGAAAAAGATAATTATTATTGCAGCAGCAGTTGCAGCAGCCGGAATTAATTTATTTGTTGAGAATATCTTTTGCCAGAATGATTCTTTCTTTTCTTCAGGTTTATAAATTTTCTTCCAGAGTTCTTCTTCAAAATTATCAGGTGCAGAAACTTTCGGAAGATTTCTTAAATCATCTAAAAGTTTATTGTTAATGTTTTCTTCCATAATCATTCAATCTTTATAAATGTTTTTCAGATATTTCTGTAATTGTGCTCGTCCTCTGTTTATCCTTGATTTTACAGTGCCTTCTTCAATTTTCAGAATCTCAGCAATCTCTTCGTAACTAAGTCCTTGAATATCTCTGAGTATTACAGCTTCACGATAAACTTCTTTCAGTTTCATCAAAGCTTCCTGAATTTTCTGTGCTTTGAATTTACTGTCAGTTTCAACATCAGGTCTGAACTTGTTATCAGGAATATCATAATTTTCACCTTCTTCTCCATAATCATTGATGGAGAAAATGCTGTTTCGTTTTCTTCTTCTGTATTCGCTTCGTGCAAGATTGCCCGCTATTGTATAAATCCAGGTTGAAAATTTTGCAACCGATGTATAGGAATCTTTGTATCTGTAAACTTTAACAAAGGTATCCTGAACAACATCAACGCAAGCTTCGTAATCACCTAAAAATCTGTAAACAAAGTTTATTAAAGGATTTTTAAATCTTTCAACAAGAATTTCAAAAGCTTTCTGATCATTACTTTTCTGAAATTCGAGAATCAGTTCTTCATCAGTCAAAAGATTTAATTCCTGTTTATCCAACTTTGCTTATACTTTATGTTGTTAAAAAAGTTTCATTTTCCTTTGGAAAAATAATTAAAGCGTTTTTAATTAAAACCCACTGAAAAAAATTATTCTCTCATTGTTTAAGGGTTTTTAGATTCAACTGAGGCTAAAGCCCTGAATAATTTATTCTATACAATAGAGGGTTGCCTAAAAAATATTTTTTTATGTTACACTCAATCAGTGGACTGACTAATAATTCCTTAGTGCCATTTTGTGCTTGTTGTCTAAATTCTGCTGATAAATGATTTATTTGCCACAATGACACTAAGACTCGAAGAAACTTTACTTTTTGGTCAGCGCAAAAGTCTTATGATTTAAGATTTCCGGTTCAACATTCTCAAAAATGAAGAAGTCCAGAGTGACTTAATTTGCTGCATTAAATTAAATCAGCGTATTCTGCAGATGTGATGTTTTTCAAGTCTTCAGCATTGATGTGAATTTGCATTCCTCTTACACCAGCACTGACAAAAATTTTTTCAAAAAGCTGAGCGGTCTCATCAATAAATGTCGGAAATTGTTTTTTCATTCCAATCGGAGAACATCCTCCGCGAATATATCCTGTTAAAGGAAATAGCTCTTTTACTTTAATAAGTTCAACACTTTTGTTGTCACTTGCTTTTGCAGCTTTTTTAAGATTCAGCTCAAAATTTACAGGAATACAAAAAACACAATAACCTGTTTTATCGCCTTTGGCAACAAGTGTTTTAAATACTTCTTCGTGATTAGCTCCGATTTTCTCTGCAACAGTTTCTCCGCTTAAATCATTTTCATCAACTTCGTATTCAACGGTGTCAAAATTTATTTTATGTGATTCAAGAATTCTGATTGCGTTGGTTTTGTTCACATTTCTTCAAGAAAGTTTCAACTTCTTCTGCAGTTAATTCAAGCTCAGAAGCTTTTATTAAAAATTTTGTGAATTCATTCTGAGGATTAGAAAAAATTTTTTGCGCATCTCCGATTTCTACAACTTTGCCATCTTTCATTATCAGAAGTCTGTCTGAGATTTTTTTTAACACTTTGATATCGTGTGAGATACAGATAATTGATTTACCCGAATCATTACGGATTTTTTTAATTATTGAAACAAGATTATCAACCGATTCTTTATCCTGGGCGGAAAATGGTTCATCAAGAATTATCAATTTAGGATTAACGGCTAAAATTCTTGCAAGCGCAACTCTTTGCTGCTGACCTCCGCTTAATGTATATCCTTTTTGTGTCTTGATTGATTCAGGAAGTGAAAACATTCTCAGCAATTCATCAACAGATTTTACGAACGCATTTTTACCTGCCTTTTGTATAGCTTCTCTCAATACTGATTCGACAGAGCGAAAAGGATTTATAAGCTCGCCATTATTCTGAAAAAGAAACTGAACAGAAGAAATATATTTATCATAGTTATTCTGATTGAAAAAATATTTTATTGCTCCGGCGTTTGGCTTTAGTATTCCTGATAAGATTTTTCCGAGCGTTGTTTTTCCACTTCCTGATTCGCCGGCAATAGAAAGGATTTCATTTTCGTAAACTTCAAACGATATATTTTCAAGTATTACTTTTTTCTGATTGCTGAAAATGTTTTCATCAATTGATTCGTAAGATACATTCTCACACTTTAATATAATCCTGTTCATATTATTCATTATTAATTGTTAGGTTGAAAATCTCTCAGAGAATTATTTTTTATTGATGCAATTTCATTACTGACTTTTTCAGCAAAAAGTAAATCCTGAGTAACAATCAAAACAGTTCTGGGTTCTTTTGAAACATAATCTTTCAGAAAATGAATTAACAGATTTATTATCGCTGTATCAGCTGCAGATGTTGGCTCATCCAAAATCAACAACTGGGGATTTGATATTGAAGCAATCACAATTGCAATTCGTTGAGCCATTCCGCCGCTAAGTTCATAAGGATATAACTTACTCAGTTCTTTTAAGGAAGGTAAATTAAAATATTCAAGTAAAGATGGAAGCTTTGAATTATCATCAACAAAATTTTCAAAATAGTAACCTATTGTTCTTAGCGGATCAAAAGAATTGACACAATCCTGAAAAACATATCGGATATTTTTTCTTCTGAGCAAAAGAAGTTCATCATCAGTTAATTCAAAAAGATTTCTGGAATTGAAAAATATTTTTCCTTCCACATTGAAAGTTCTTTTATCAAGCAGTAAAGAAAGTGATTTAATCAAAGTTGACTTACCACTTCCGTTTTCTCCGAGAATCGTATAAATCCTGTTAGGTTTTAATTCGAAGAAAATATCTTTCAGTAAAATTCTTTCCTGATGATTGTTCACAATCGAAATCTTCTGCAGTTCGGTTTTAATCATTTAAAAAGTGTCCTTTGTAAAAGAGTTCTTTTTAATTGCAATTCAAAATTATAAATTATCATACGAATTATTACTAATTACTGCTCAATCAAAAATATGAGATTGAAAATTTACTTTCTTTTGATCCTTATTCTTTTTTTATCACTATCCTGTGAAAAAGAAGATGTAACCAAATCATCCCGCGTTGTTATTGCAATTCAATCTGAGCCGGAAACATTAAATCCTGTTTATGCACTTGGAATAAATGAAGGTGTAATCACTGATCATCTGTTTTTATATCTGCTTGATTTAAAATGGAATCAGCAAAAAGGTGAAGTTGAAGCTTTCCCAATGCTTGCAGAAAAATGGCAATGGAATTCTGATTCAACTTCTATTGAAATATTTTTAAGAAAGGATTCAAAATGGAGCGATGGTAAAATAATTTCAGCTTACGATGTTGTTTATTCTTTCGATATTTATTCTGATCCGCAGGTTCAAAGCAGATTCTATGGAATGTTCAAAAATTTTCATCACTTTGATGACGGAAGAGTTGATCTTGAAAAAACTTTTGCTGTGATTGATTCATTCCATCTGATTATTAATTTTTTACCGGATAAAATTATTTCTCTGTTCGATTTAGCATTTCCGATTATTCCAAAACATATTTATGAAAAGTTGAACAGAAGTGAAATTCAAACTGCTGAAATCAATTTCAACCCGGTTTCAAGCGGTCCGTACAAGCTTAAAAAATGGGAGCGAAATCAATTTATAATTCTTGAAGCGAATAGAGATTGTTACCTTTATGATGAGAAAATTATTAATCAGATAATTTTTAAAATTGTTCCTGATTATAATTCAGTAGTAACTCAGTTAAAAAAAGGTGAAGTGGATCTATCAGAAGATCTGCAGCCATCAGACGCTAAACAATTAAGCTCAAATCCGAATTTAAATGTTGCTTCAGTAAAAGGCAGACAGTTTGATTATGTCGGCTGGAGTAATATTGATGGAAAATATTTTTCTGAAAAGAATAAAATTAAGCCGCACAGATTTTTCGGAGATAAAAAAGTAAGGCAGGCACTTTCATACGCTATTAACAGAAAAGAAATTGTTGATCAGTTTTTGCTTGGTTATGGTTCACTTTGCAATTCACCAATTTCAGAAATTTTTGTTAGTGAATTTGACAGCTCTTTAAAAGGATTTGAATACAATCCTGAGAAAGCCAAACAACTATTAAAAGAATCCGGCTGGACCGACAAAAATCAAAATGGAATTTTGGAAAAAGATAATATTGAATTTTCGTTCACACTGAACATTCCTTCCGGAAATCCTTTGCGCGATTTTGCTTCAACAGTAATTAAGAACAACTTAAAACAGATTGGTATTGATGTAAAAGTTGAGAAACTGGAGTTTGGAGTTCTGATGGATGGCTTATTAAACAGAAAACTTGATTCGTGGATTCTTGCCTGGTTTATTCCTTTGCCGCTTGATCTAAAATCTTATTGGTATTCGGATTTAAAACAAACTCAAATGAACTTTGCCGGTTATCAAAGTGAAGAAGCTGATAAGATTATGCTTGAACTTGAAAAGAAACTTTCGAAGGATGAATATATAGTGTTGATGAAAAAATTTCAGCAAATTATTTCTGATGAACAACCGGTTACTTTTCTTTATTGGTTTGATAATATTGTTTGTTACAATAAGCGAATAAAAAATATCACAATCAATCCTTTTGGTCCCGTTCAAAGAATCTGGGAATGGAGATTGTAAATTCTATGCTCAATGAAAAGTTAAAACTTATTCTAAAGAGGTTGCTTTCATCTGTTCTTGTATTGTTTCTTATCGTAACAATGGTTTTCATTCTAATCAGAATTTCTCCTGGCGATCCGACTCAAAAATATATTTCTCCTAAACTAAGTCCTGAACTTGCAGAGCAGGTTCGTAAGTCTTTCAATCTTGATCAGTCAATTCAGGTTCAGTACATAAATTTTTTGAAAAACATTGCAAGCGGCGATTTAGGAATTTCATATGAATATCGAATGCCGGTATTAAAAGTTATTTCTGAATTTTTACCTGTTACTTTGATGCTTGCATTTTTAAGCATCACACTTCAGTTATTTCTTGGATACTTCTCCGCACTTTTAGCAATCAAAAGAAAAAATCAATTCGCTGATAAGCTGCTCAGAAAGTCGTCAATTGTTTTATATGTTATGCCGGGATTTGTGCTTGGTTTAATATTGATTTTTATTTTTTCCGTGCAGTTGGATTTGTTACCTTCCAACGGATTTAAATCTTACTACTTTGATGAATTAACTTTCTTCGGAAAGATTAAAGATATTGTTTCTCATCTCTTGTTGCCTTTGCTGACATTATCACTTCCTGGTGCTGCGTTGTTCTTTAATTATTTCAGAGATGGAATTGAAGTAGCAATGCAGAAAGATTTTGTTCTTTATCTTAAAGCCAATGGTGTTAGTGATAAAATTATTTTCAGAAAACATATCTTACCAAATTCACTAAAACCCGTTTTATCTGTTGCTGGAATCGAGCTTGGATTTTTACTCAGCGGTACTTTGGTAACAGAAGTTATTTTCAGTTTACCAGGAATGGGAAGACTAATGGTTGCTTCAATTTTTAACAGAGATTTTCCACTTGTAATTGCTTGTGCGTTTATCTCGGCAATGTTTATCATTCTTTCAAACTTTATTTTCGATTTGATAAAAGTAAAAATTGACAAACGAATCTGGAACGAAATATTAAGCTGATTATGGTTAAGAAACTTAAAATATGGCATCTCGTTTTAGCACTTTGGATTTTTTTAGTGTTACAAAGATATGAATTGCTATTTCAGAGTCTTCAACTTTTTTGGCTTAGCGCTCAATTATTTTTTACGGATTACGACTTTATATCTTCACATTTTAATTTTCAATTAGTTGATTCAATTTTAGCTTTGCTAATAATGATAGCAATTCCAATTGCATTACTGCTTCCAAAGCCAAGAAAAAAACTTTTTGATTATCGGTTGAATGTCAGCAATGGATTCATTGTATTTTTATTATTCTGTTTTTTAGTCCCGACACTTTTTACCCGTCAGCATCCGGATTTTCAGCAAAACATTGGTGAGATAAAATTGCTTCCACCATTAAGCACTAAATATCAGATTGAATTAGTCTCAAACGATAAATCATCTGACGGTTCTCTCAGGGAGAATTTTCTTGCTGTAAAGGAAAAAGTAATTTTAAAAGAATTTGATGAGAATAAATTTTTTGTAAGGAAATATTCATGGAAGGATAACAGATTAACTTTTACTCAGGGAATAAATAAATTTTCGCTTCCAGCGGATTCAATTAAATCAATTCGTTCAGAAGCTATTTTTTTAGGCACTGATGAATTTGGCAGAGATATTTTTTCAAGATTAATTTTCGGTGCACGGATTTCAGTGTTTATAGGATTTATGTCAGTTATAATTTCTTTAATACTCGGATTAACACTTGGATTTATTGCCGCAACAGGTAATTCAATACTAAGTGCAATGTTAAATCGTTTGACTGATTTATTTCTTTCATTCCCTTCGATATTTCTTGTTATACTAATCTTAGCTTTGTTTGGGAACAATTTAATTTCAGTCATAATTGTTCTCGGTTTTTCCGGCTGGATGAGTTTATACAAAATTGTATCAGGTGAAGTAGCGTCAATTAAAAGAAAAGATTATTTTATTTCATCTAAGAAAATTGGTCTAAGCAGCACCGAGCTTCTGTTGAAGGAAGTAATTCCTGTAATAATGATTCCGGTTACTGTTAATTTGGTTTTCCAATTCAGCAATGTAATCCTTGCAGAATCAGCTTTAAGTTTTTTAGGATTGGGAGCAGGAAATCAATATCCATCGTGGGGCTCAATGATTGAAAAAGGACAGGAATATATTAATTCTGCCTGGTGGATGATTTTTATTCCTGGTCTGGTGCTTGTTTTAACTTTGCTTTCAATTCATAATATTGCGAAAGAATTAAATAAATTCTTTAATCCGAAAATCAGTTAGTGATAAATAATCGTTACATAATAAAGAAGAAACTTGGTGAGGGAAGAAGTAAAGTCTTCTCAGCCATAGATACCGAATTTCCCGATAAGGAAATTGCAATTAAAATTCTGCCAGTCAGTGCCAAGCCGGATGAAAAAGATTCATTCCGCGACGAGTTTTTCAGAATTAAAAAATTCGATCACCCAAACATCATAAAGACATTTGAATTTGGAACAGTTGTTACTAAAGATGCCGAAGATCTTGAAATAGAGTATAACTCAGATTTCATAACGCTTGAATATTTTCCTTCCAAAGAATTGCTTGCTTACACTGAACTGATTGATGAAAGAAAACTTAAAGAAATTTTAACTCAGCTTTGTGCTGCTCTTTACTATTTGCATCAATCAAATTATATCTACTATGATTTGAAGCCGGAAAATATTCTGGTAAGCAACTATTCGAACAAACCTCAAATTAAATTAATTGATTTTGGACTTGCAGAATATCAACTAAGAGAACTTAATATTGATGCTAAAGGAACTGCTCACTACATCGCACCTGAATTATTAAAAAAGGAACCGCACGATCATACAGTTGATTTATATTCTTTAGGTATTCTTCTTTACAGAATTGTCTATGGCAGATTTCCTTTTTCAACTGATAATGAAGTTGACATTTACAAAGCACACATCGAAAAAGAATTTGTATTTCCACCGTCAAGATATTCGAAAGAACTGATTACGGTTATTAAAAAACTTTTACAAAAAGATGTGTCGCTTCGTTATCGCAATACACTTGAGTTGCTTTCAGATCTGGGTATTGAAATTAATCTTGAGCTAACGAAAGATTTTCTACCTGCAAAATTTTTTACCAATCGTAAAGACGCAGTTAATATAATCCGTTCATATTTAGCTGATACAAAGAGCAATGAAATTTACAGCGCAAAAGGTGCTGAAGGTTCCGGAAAAACAGCATTGTTTTATGAGATATATGAGAATTTTGAAAATGCAATACTCATTGAAAATTTCAGTTCGAAAACGGGTATTGATGCTGTGAAATATATCTTCAAAAAGATTTTTTACTCAAAAGTACTTTATGAAAATTATTCAAGGGAATTATCTCAGGAGCTACCGAAACTTTTTGATTCTGATCGCGAAGAGTTCGTTCAGAAAATAAAAGTATTTTCGGACTCAGCATTAAAAAATTCCAATCCGATTATTCTGATTGATGATTTTAATCTTTATGATGAATTTGTTAAAGATGTATTCAAAGAAGTACTGCCGGTTTTCCAGATAAATAATGCAAAGATTATAATCTCAGAAAACACAAATTATCAGACGGATACAAATCTGTTTGTTAACATCAGAGATTTTCAGATAACTCATTTTACTGATAGTCAACTTATTGATTTTATAGAAATCAGTTACTGGCAGCATTTCCCTAAAAGAGAGTTGAAAAAAATAATTGGGCTTTATTCTGATTTACTTCCTGGCAATGTAAAACAGTTTATAAAAGATTTAATCGTACTTGGTGTATTAAAGTATTCGGCAAGTGAAGTTTCTCTGCATGTTTCTGAAGAGCTTGAAATTGCGCTTAGAAGTTCGAATGAAGAAATCTATCGAATCAGATTAAGTAATCTTAGTGCAGAAGAATTAAAACTTGCTCAGTTAATCTCAGCTTTTGAGATTGGAGTTGAGCAAACTGTCCTTGCCGGAATTCTTGGAATAAGTTCTGAGAAAATAAAGGAACTTATATCAGGACTCGAAAAAAAGAACATAATTGATTCTCTGAATTTAAGTAACTCACCAAGAATTAATTCTGTAAGCTTTAAGAATTATATTTACTCGACCATAAGCTCCAAAACAAAATATCATCTTGTAATTGCAAACACAATCAAAAAGCTATTCCCGAATTTTAATATTATTGAATTAGCGCGGCATTATGAACTTGCGCGCGAATTTGAAAAAAGTGCTGAAATACTTAAGAAGGAAATAGAATTAGCTCATAAAATATCTGCCTTTGCTTATAAAAAGTCGTTACTGGAAAAAGTTCTTTCATTCAAAATAAATGAAAACACCAAACAGGAATTTTTGCTTGAGCTTATAAAAACAAATTACAGTTTGAGTGATTATAAATCTGTATTAGAGATATTTGATAGAAATAATTTGGGGAAACTTGAAGAAAAAGAAGAAATTGAATTACTATTCATCAAAGGGGTTTCCCTAAAAAATGTCAATAAAATTGAAATGGCTTTTGAAATTTTATCAGATTTAGTTTCTTACGATGAAGTCAAATATAAAACTATACTGGAATTTGCTGATATTGAATTCTTAAACGGGAATTTTGAAAAGTCGCTGGAGTATTGCCATGAATTGGAAGAAAAACTAAGGTATTTGGATGTAGAAGACAGAGGAAGATTATTTAATTTAATAGCATTAAACATATTTAATTACAAGAAGAATTTCGATTCTGCTATTGAATATATTGAAAGAGCAATTCAGGAATTCGAAAATTCTAGGTCATTTGGTAAACTTGCAGGAATATTTGTGAATTTGGGAATTATCCATTTTGAAAAACACGAGCATGCTAAAAGTTTTGAGCTATTTAATAAAGGTATTAAAATAAACGAGCAAATTGGAAATTTTGAACAAACTGGCCTAATTCAAATGAATTTAGGTGTGGTTCAAATGGAATTACGAAATTTTGAGTTAGCAGAAGAGTATCTTTTATCAGCAAAAAAAATATTTAAAATATTTGGCTTCAGATATTATTATTCATTAATTATGTCGAATCTTGGAGAATTATATTTGGCGACTTGTGATTATGAAAATGCTCATAATTGTTTAATCGAAGCCCGAAGTGAATTTAACGAGATTGGTAACACAGAAGAAGAGCTTAACACCTTATTCATTTTAGGAAAATTCTGGTTCATCATTGGAGATAAAGAGGAATTATCTAAAATTATTAATCAGTATGAGTATTATTCTTATGCCAAAGATTCCTTCAGTGAGATAAGTGAAAAGAATTATTGTTACCTGAAACTTATGCTGAAAATAATAGATGGTAAGAATCTAAAAGTTGAAGAAGTTTTGGAATTGATTGAGAAAACTTCTGTTTCTGAAGTCACACAATTTGGTGAGATAATTTTCCAATCAATGGAAAAAATGATATTGAACGGACAAGTAAGTGATTTTTTGCTTTTATTGAAATCATCTTTTATAAAAGATATTTCTGATAGAATTACATATTTTAATGCTTACAGAGATTACTTATTGGGTAAATTGGTCAATCAGGAACGAATAGATGGTTATAATTCTTCAATTGAATATTTTGAATCAGCATTTAATCAGTTAGAGAATGAAAGTATCTCAGAACTTACCTGGAAAATTTTGGTTGCAATAACTGAGTTATACTTTGAAAGAGGTAATTATCACAAAGCAAAAAGACCAAGACTTTATGCGATGGAACTAATCAATATGATTTTAGAATCAATTAGCAATCCCAGGATTAGAAATAAATTTCTTGAAAAAAAAGAAAGAAAAGAAGCATTGGAATTATTAAAACAGTTAAGTAATAAAGTACAGGCAAATGAATTCCAACAAAGTTAAAATCAAAATATTCTCTGACAGCGATGATATGGTAATGCTGAATTCTGCTCTTGCACAAATAGAGTTAGACAGTATTCCAATATCATTTACAAGCTCTAAATATTTTGTCCCTGAGGAAAATGCTATCATCATACTTCAACCGGAATCACTCGATTCAAAAATATTATTTGAAATCGGACCGCAGGTAAAAGAGCATCCGAATAAATTTCTTGCTGTGGTCAGTAATAACAACGCATTATTAGTTAGCACCATTGTCAAGTTTGGGATTAATGATGTGTTCGTATTTCCTTATGAGATAATGAAGTTTGTTAATCGTTTAAAAGATTTGATTCTTAATAAGAAATATTTAACTAATAAGGATAGTGATCCATCTCTATCGCAAAGTCAATATGATTTTCAATTCATCATTGGTAGTTCACCGGCATTTAACAAAGTAGTAACATTAGCAAAAAGAGTTTCAGAAAATAGTCAGTCAAATATTTTATTATTAGGTGAAACCGGAACAGGAAAGGGAATATTTGCGCGAGCCATACATCATAACAGCAAGGATAAATACGAACCTTTTGTTGATATTGTTTGTACAGCAATTCCGGAAAACTTACTTGAGTCAGAACTTTTCGGTTATGAGGCAGGTGCATTTACAGGTGCAAGGATTAGAAAGTATGGTCTCTTTGAACTTGCTGGAAACGGTACACTTTTCTTAGATGAAATTGGAGATATTAGCCTTAATCTCCAGGCGAAATTATTAAGAGCAATTGAAAAGAAAGTAATTAAAAGAATTGGTGGTGTTGTTGATATTCCAATAAATGCAAGAATAATATCAGCTACAAATAAAAATTTACCAAAACTTGTTGATGAAGGTTTATTCAGAAGAGATTTATATCATCGCTTGAATGTTGTAACAATTGAGCTACCTCCATTGAGAGAAAGAAGAGAAGATATCATTCCGTTAGCAGATTATTTTATCTCGGAGTTTAACAGAGAATTTGATAAGTCTGTTAAAAAAATACCTCCGCACTTGAAACATTTTCTTCTTGGATATACCTGGCCAGGCAATGTTAGGGAATTAAGAAATGCTATTCAGCGAGCGGTTTTACTGACTGATAGTGATGAACTAAAGATGAGTGACTTTTCCAATATTATAAAATCTGCACCAATAGAATCTGAAATATTAAAAGCCACAGAAGAAATACCGCCTCAGGTGATTCGTCTGGATTTAAACTATGCAACGACGGATTTAAAGAGACTTTCGAAATTTTATGCTGTAAAAGTTCTTGAGAAATTGAACGGCAATAAATCGCAGGCTGCAAGATTCCTCGGGGTATCAAGGCCTAAGCTTGATGCATTGCTCTCAAAGAAAAAGTAAAAATTTGGCGAAAAATCAAAGAAAATAGTTGTAAAAAATTTTTACAATCTGGCATTTAATTACCTGCAAAATCGGTAATATTTTACTACCATCCTTAGAATTCTGCATATAAATTCAATTTTCAAATTCTATTTGATGGCACTCACATTGTCATTTTTAACCAGAAAAAAAAGGATTTATACACCCTTTTTTAACGTGTGTCAAAAGAAAATAATAAACAAACATTCATCCATTCACATCATATGGTGGGAGCTATGCTACGATTAACTGCAGTTGCAGTAATTGTTTTATTTGCTGTTACAACCTTTGCTCAGGTTGAACAAGCTGTTCGTTACAGAGTTGATCAAAATGCGCAGATCACTCAGCAGCAGAATTCAACTAACAGCACGGTTGAAAAAGCGGATAAAATGGTTCTGCAGAACAAATCCAATTCCCAGCTTGAGGAACTCGGCGGAAGATGGGGTTGGACAAGATCCAATTCTCAGCTTGAGGAACTCGGCGGAAGATGGGGTTGGACAAGATCCAATTCTCAGCTTGAGGAACTCGGCGGAAGATGGGGTTGGACAAGATCCAATTCCCAGCTTGAGGAACTCGGCGGAAGATGGGGTTGGACAAGATCCAATTCCCAGCTTGAGGAACTCGGCGGAAGATGGGGTTGGACAAGATCCAATTCCCAGCTTGAGGAACTCGGCGGAAGATGGGGTTGGGTAAGATCCAATTCCCAGCTTGAGGAACTCGGCGGAAGATGGGGTTGGACAAGATCCAATTCTCAGCTTGAGGAACTCGGTGGAAGATGGGGTTGGACAAGATCCAATTCTCAGCTTGAGGAACTCGGTGGAAGATGGGGTTGGACAAGATAAACTTTCAGCTTTCTCGAGAGAGCCTTCATTATATTTAATGAAGGCTTTTTTTTTATATTAGCAAAAAATATTTTTCAAATAATTCAACAATACTGATGAGTTTATATCGAATTGCTACCTTCCTTTTAGTATTTCTAACTTCTCTGAATTTTTCTCAACAATCAGGAAGAATAACTATCATTACTGATACGAAAATTTATCCTGTTGATATATTAAACCAATCAGGTACTATTTATGCAAATGCGGGTCAATTCTTTAAAGGTTTAGAGTTTAATATCGTTATTAGCAAAAAAGGAATTATCGCTGAGTATGACAGTGTGATGATTGAGATTAATAATGCAATCCCTTTTGTTAGAATTACTGAAATGAGGGAAAATCAGGTTGAAACTTCACAACTTGTTTCGCTTCCTTTAGTGAAGGATGAAAATTTACTGATACCATTGAGGGAGTTCGTAGAAATTATAAATCTTTATACTAAAAAGAATGTTCAGTTTGTAAGTCCCACCAGAATCAGAGTTACCGAGAAAACGGAGGTTATAACAAAAAAAGAAACTTATTTACCCAATAAGTTAGTCTCATTAAAGGTAATTGATGATGGAGAGAAAACAGAAATCAAAATACAAACAGCTAGGAGAATTGAAAACCTCTTTAATTTTTATAAAGGTAAAGACTTATTTGTTATTCTCTGGAATGTAAAAACTGAAACGGATTCAAATCTTAATCTGGATTATTCTCATATCGTAAAAGGCATTTCACTATTAAATGATAAAGACTACTTACAAGTTCAAATTAAATTAGATAAAGATGAAACAGTAACAGAAATGATGAAAGGTGAAACTGATAATGAAATTATTGTGAGAATTTCTGAAAGAGATTTTGGTGATTGGTATGTAATGGAAAGCGAGCACTTTAAACTTATTTACAGAGATTCACATTCTCATCTTGCTGACTACTTGCTTAAATCGGCTGAAAGGTCTTATAAAATTCTTTCAAAATTTTTTCACTTCACTCCAACAGAAAAAATTATAATTAATACTTATGATGTAAGTGACTATGGTTTTGCAGCTACTACTACAGTGCCGCAAAATTATATCCGCTTAGAAATTGAACCACTCGAGCCGGGTTATGAGGTAGTACCGTATAATGAAAGATATCAATGGTTGATAAGTCACGAATTAGCTCATGTTTTTGTGAATGATATGGATTCAAATGTTGAGGATTTTTTCCGTTCGATTTTTGGTAAAGTTAATCCTGATAAAAGTCAGCCGCTGACAACCCTTTATTCTTTGTTCACAGTTCATAATCGTTACACTCCCAGATGGCATCAGGAAGCAATAGCAGTTTTTATCGAAACCTGGTTAAGTGGAGGTTTCGGCAGAATTCTTGGCAATTTTGATGAAATGTATTTTCGTTCAAGAGTAGCTGATGATATAGAATTTCCGACTGAAGATGAAATTGAGGAAATTGAATCACACGAGTCTGTTTTGCTTGAACATCTTTTTTATATGTTCGGAGGCAGATTTGTTTCTCATCTCGCAAGTGAATACGGAAGCGATAAAGTAATTCAATGGTTTGATACCAAAAAAGAAGAGTTTTATCCTTCATATAAAGCAAAGTTTAAAGTAGTATTTGGAAAAAGTTTTGATGAGGCATGGGGTGATTTCATTTCCAGAGAAATTGAATTTCAAAAACAGAATATTTCCATATTAAAATCTGCACCTCTTTCCGAAATTAGATCTTTATCGGATAAATCATTTGGTTGGGTTGGTCAGCCATATTATGATAAAAAAACTAATTCTGTTCTTTTTGCCTATCATCAATCCGGACATCTTGCATCAGTTGGAAGATTTTTTCTGAATGACAGAAAAATGATTGATATTATTTCATTGCCTTCACCAAGTATTATTCAGATTGCTTCAACAGCATTTGATCAGGAATATTATAATTTCTTTTATACAACTAATAATAATCAATTGTATCGCGATATTCATCTTGTTGACCTTAATAAAAACAAGCACAGAGAACTTTTTAAAGATGTAAGAACAGGTCATCTTACATTATCACCTAAAACTCACGAGTTATACGGAGTTCAGCATTCAAGTGGAAAAGCAATACTCGTAAAGAGTAAATACCCTTATCAGATACTTGAAACAATAACTGTATTTCCGCTTGGTGATGAAGTTCAGCAGCTTGCTATGAATCCTGATGAAACTTTGCTTGCAGCTGTTCTTCATAAAGCATCCGGTGAACAATCAATTATTCTGATTGATATAAAAAAATTAAATAGAGGTGAAGGATTAGAGTATCTTAAAATATCTTCTGATGGAACTCCTGAAAATATTTCCTGGTCACAAGATGGTAAGACTATTTATTGGAATGCTTACACAAATGGTGTTTCAAATATTTATAAGTTTAATCTTGATGAAGGTAAAGTAATTCCGGTTTCACATACGATCAAAGGCTTGTTCAGACCAATAGAATTAAGCAAAGATTCTCTTTTCGCTTTTGAATATAGTATTGACGGTTTTATACCTGTAATTATTCCAAATCAAAAAGTTGAACGACTTCCGGCAATAAATTATCTTGGACAAAATATTCTTACCAAATCACCTCAGGTTGCAGACTGGATGATAAATTTAAATAATGATGAAATTGAGCAATACAAATTGAGTAATGAAAAAACTTATTACGGCCTATCAAATTTAAATGTTCAGACTTTTATCCCTGTTATTACAGGTTTTCAGGATAGAAAGGTTCTTGGGATTTTTGCTCATATCACTGATCCTCTTTTAATTCAGGAGTTTGTCATTGAAACCGGTGTTTCTCCTTTCAAAGAAAAAAATCAAAAGTTAAGATATCATTTAAGAACAAAATATAGTTTGAAACAAAAACTTACTTTAGCATTCGACCACAATGCACCGGATTTTTATGATCTTTTCAACAAGAGAAAAAAAGCATTGTTGGGAAATCGCTATGCGATCGGCTACTCAGATTATTTCGTATATGATAATCCTCTAAAAATAAAATATAATACAGATTTATCAGTTTACTCTGGTGTTAAATTTATTAACGATAATCTTCTTGAAATTAAAATTCCTGATTTTGCAGTACTAAAAACCGAACTTGATATAAGAGATTTAAGAAAAACAATCGGAAGTGTGGATTGGGAACACGGAAATCAATTCAGATTTAATATAATTGGTTATGGTTCAACACCAGAAGATCCTAAGTATGCGATTGGAACTTATGCAGAGTGGGATAATTACAACTTGTGGCTGTTTAATCATAATGCTCTGCATCTTAAACTTTCTGCTGGTTATCATTACACAAATCCGGATTTGCTTCAAGGTTATTTTTATTTCGGTGGGTTCGGTAACAGAGAAATTGAAAACGAACCTGTAAAACAATTTGAAAAAGTTTTTCGTTTTCCTGGTGTTCCAATTTATAGTATTGCCACTGACAAATTTCTTAAGTTGATGATTGCAAACAATTTGCCTCCAATCAGATTTCCTAATATTGAATTTCTTTCCCAGTCGTTGAAGAATATCAACATAAGTATTTACTCTCAGGGACTTCTTGTAAATAATGAAATTAGTGAAAAATGGATTGATGTTGGTGCTCAGGTAAACATTATGTTCAATCATTGGGCAAATCTCGAATCGACATTTTCTGCTGGAATTGCTAAAGCCTGGTGGCAGAATGGGAATAATTGGGAGTGGTTTCTTTCCTACAAATTACTTAAAGATTAGCAATTTTTTAAGTATTTTTTACTTGAAAGATTTAACAATTCTAATATTTGCCATCATTTTGGCGGTATTATTTTTGCCTAAGATTTTTGTTTATTCCAGGTAGTTAATGAAATGAAATTTTCAGAATTCAAAAAAAATATTGATGCCGGCTTAAAGACTTCGCTGATTGAGGATGAATCTGTTGAGCGAACTAAAAACCTGGAAATAATTTTAAATATTATTAACAGCATAAATCGTTCGTTAGTTTTAGAAGATGTTTTAGAACTAGTCTTAAAAAATGCAATCCGATTAACAAATTCCGAGCGCGGTTTTATAGTTCTCAAATCTCCAACAGGAAAACTTGAGTTCAAACTTGGACTTGATGCAAACAATAAAGAACTACCGGAGGAACTTTTTCAGATTAGTTCATCAGTAGTTGAAGATGTTTTTTATAATGGACAATCAAGATTTATTGAGGGAGCTCAAAGTGATGCCGTATTTGTTCCATCAAAAAGTATAGTCCGGCTTGACCTTCAGACGATTCTTTGCTCACCACTAATTACTGATGGTCAAAAAATAGGCGTTATTTATGTTGATAGTAAACGCCTGCACAAGATTAAAGAAAAAGATATTACAAATACTTTCGAAATACTTGCCGGTCAGGCAGCATCAGCAATCAGAAATGCACAGCTTTTTAATGCACAGATTACTGCAAACAAAGCATTACAGGAAGCTAATGAGCAGTTAATAAAGGCGGAACGCAAAGCACTCAAATCAAGTATTGATTCAGAAATTGGTCAATCTCTTCAGGCGCTTGTTCATCTGGCTTTGCTCGAAGGTGAAAGTCTTTACAGAATGATTGATGATGTTCAGAAGCAGTTCGAAAAACATCCGGAATTTAAAAACTCAATTATTTTTGACAGACTGAAACTAAAAGCAAAAATTTCAACTGATAGTATAAGAAGTATTCAGAAATATGCTCAGGTGTTACTTGAAACATCTTTGATGAATCTTGTAAAAGATAGCAGTGATCTGAATAAGACAGTTCAGACTGTAATCAAATATCTCGCACCGATGAAAAAGTTTCAGCTCGCTACTTTCAAAACCGAACTAACCAATTTACCGGATTGCAGTTTTGATGCAGGACAAATTCAGCATGTACTTGTTCATCTTATAACAAACTCTGTTAATGCAAAAAAAGATGCTACAATAACTATTAAATCATTTTCATCCGAAGGATTTAATCATTTGATTATTCAGGATGATGGTCCTGGCATTCCAAAAGAAATTAAGGATGATATCATCAGCAATTATACTCCGCGAAATAACAGTTATGGTTTATTTTTGTGTAAGAGTATAATTGAGAAACATAACGGTGAATTAAAATTTTTAGATGTTGAGTACGGCACAGCAATTCAGATTTCATTACCATTGTAATTCATAATGGACGAATTAAGAAAATATTTAGAAATATTATACGGCAAATTAAGACTCCCCGTTGAAGTAATTGACAACGATGGTAAAATCATTTATGTAAATGAAGCTTTTACTCTGATGTGGGGATTCACATTAGATGAGCTTGTTGAATATTCTGTGTTTAATGATTTAATCCTTCGTGAAGAAAACAAAGTCAATTTAATTCGCGAAGCACTCGACAATCTTTCTCAAAAAACTATTGAACATTATGAAGATTCACTTCTTCGTTCGCATCATAAAGTTGTACCTTTAATCAGAACAAGTGCATTTGGTTTTAAGTTAAATACTGAAAGTTATGTGGCTCTTATTCACGAGGATGTTACAGAGCAGGTTTTAACTGAAGAAGAAATCAAAAGAGCAAGAGATGCAAGTAAAGAAGCCGAAAGATTAAAAAATAATTTTCTTAATGTTCTTTCGCACGAACTTAGAACGCCACTCAATATTATTCTTGGTTATTCATCTCTCATAAAAGAAAATCTTTCAGAGAAAATAAACACTGAGGATAAAATTTATCTCGATAATCTTCACAGCGGAAGTGAGCGATTATTTAACACAATAAATCAAATGCTCGAATTCGCTCACATTGAAGCAGGAAATTATTCGATAAGTATTGAGACGGCAGATTTAGTCGGAATAATTCAAAGCAGTCTTGCTCAGTATGAACATGCTGCCAAAGCAAAAGGTCTTGAAATCAGAACAAACTTTGTTCACAAGAAAATTTTTGTTGATACTGATGTTCAGTGCACAATGAATGCCTTTAATAATTTGTTAAGTAACGCTGTTAAGTTTACCAATCAGGGTTTTATTGAAGTTGAAGTTGATGTAATGGAAGATAAAAATCTTGCACTCTGCAGAGTTCGTGATTCGGGAATTGGTATTTCTACAAAATATCTTGATCATCTGTTCCAGCCATTCAGTCAGGAAGATCTTAATATAGGCAGAAGTTATGAAGGCAACGGACTTGGTCTTGCACTTGCAAAAAGATATCTGGAAAAAGTTGGTGGTTCTTTGCTTGTAGATAGCATCAAAGGAGTTGGTTCAACTTTTACTTTTACACTGCCGCTTACTTCATCAAGCAGAATTAAATTTGATGATAAAGAAGAATCAGAAATTCTTGCATCGAACAGAATACTTATGCTTGATAATATTGGTGAAACTTATGAATTGATAAGAGCTTTTCTGAAAAAAGATTATCAGGTAGTTAATTATACTTTGCGCGACTTTAAAATTGAACTTACAAGAGATAATTCTTTCAGTCATATTGTTTTTGATGTTGAAAAAAGTTTTTGGCAGCAGGCAATTCTGATTTGTAAAGACATCAAGAAAAATGATCCTTACAAACGACCAATCATAATTATTTCAAGCGAATTTATTGAAGAAAAGATCAGAGAATTTTACAACGCAGGAGCGAATAAATTCCTTATAAAACCATTCGGAAAATCAGAACTTGTTAAAGTTCTCGACGAAGCAAAAGAATACTCACTTTAACTGATATAATTTCCACCACGGAGTTTGTGGTGATTCGTGATGTTCGTGATGATATCCAAAAAAGTAACAAGTCAGCATTGCAATGAGATGATTCTTTTTTAATGTTCTTGCATTGTGCGGAAGCATTTCATCTGTATGTGGTTTTCTGTGTGGCAGATAAGTGCCAAAGTAAAATAGTTGAAAGGTTCCTAAGAATGCAGGGACAACCCAAAACATCCAGATTGAAATTTCATCAAACCATATTTTGAGCAAATTAAAAGCAACAGCCATTACAATTATTTGTTTAATGGTTGTATATCGGTAAAGAAAACTCAACCACCAAACGAAAAAGTTTTGTGAACTTGTATTAAAGTCAGGATCTTTCTCTTCTCCAGGATGTTTATGATGCAGGAAATGATTTTTTATCAATCTGTCATAAGACATTCCTGCGAATAAAAATGCAGCAATCCTTCCAATCCAATCATTCAACTTTCTGTTTTTTGAAACAGTGCGATGCATTGCATCGTGTCCAGTGATAAATAATCCGGTATAAAGATAAGCCTGAATTAAAATATGCAAATAAAAAACCGGTGAAGTAAAATCAACCTTTACGAAGCTTAAAATGTAATAAAGATGTAAAGCCCATAAAGATATAATTGTAAAAGCGATTAAAACTCCCATATCTACCTCATAAAAACAAAAAGAATTATAAAAAATATAAACTGGGTTAAGAAAAATTTAATCGGTAAATCAGTCTTTACTTTTATTCCCATTCTAAAATATAAAATTGTAAATAGTAATGAAATGATAAACCACGCAAAATAATTTTGTAAAGGCACAGAGATATCAGACCAGTTCCAATAACCAAGTTTAATTGCAGTAGGTTCCAGAAAAAAATCAAAGATAGTTGCTAATAAGCCAGCAGTTATAATTATAAGAATATTATTCTTAAGAATTTTTTCTGTTAAAAGAATTGCTCCAAGAATTACCATTATCCAATTGAATCCGATAATCAATGGAACATTTAAAAACTTAACTCCGAGTGTTTCTCCATACCAATATGAACCGAAAATTATTCCTGATTTAACTCCGATAACTTCAAGTGAAAATGTAATTATATATGTAACAATTGCCCAAATGATAAAATTATTTTTTGAATTACTGATTGTTGAAAACAATACAACTCCGCCGGTTAACAGTAATGTTAGCGGAGTTAGTAATTTCATATAACTCAGAAGACCATCAGTTAGGTGACCTACTACACCAACTGTGTACATCAGATAGAGAAAAATTTCTTCTTTGCTGAGTTTTAAATTTTTCTTGCTTTCCATTCAAGCTTTCCAAAAGAAGTTTTGTAAACTGAAATTATTCCAACTAAAAGCAATGATATCATCTGAATTGGATGAAGAAGTATGTTAGGTAACACTTTTTGCTTGCTTACAGATGAAATAAAAAATCTTGACGAGATTATCATTATTATTAATGTAATTGAGTAAACAAAATTATCCCAAATAAAAAAAGGTATTACTGAAGCCGAAGCAATAACAAAAACAAAAATCATAAAATTGATGGCGTTTGTGTTAAATCCCGGAAAAAAATTTTTTGCAAATCCGTTTATTGCATCTTTAAGATTTGAATACATTCTGCAATAAATAAGATTGCCGCCCAACAAAGTTTTTATTTTGATTCCATTAAGTTTACAATTACGAGCGAATTCCATATCCTCAACAGATTTATCTCTTACAGAATAATGCCCGCCTAATTTTTTGTAAACATCTTTTCGCCAAAGCATAAACTGACCATTTGCGGCAACAAATGATTTATTCTTTGAATTATGAACCAAAGTTAAAGGAAGAAATCCTAAAAGAATCCAGTTCATGAGTGGCACGATTAACCATTCGGAAAAAGTTTTAATTATTTGAGTGGGGAATACGGAAATTAGACCTGAGTTTGTTTGTGCGATTTCTTCAATTGCTGATTCAACTGCATTTTCATTTAATCGTACATCAGCATCTATAAATAGTAAATAGTCTCCATTAGCTTTTTGAGCAAGCTGATTACAAGCCCAGTTCTTTCCAATCCATCCTTCAGGAAGTTTTTCTCCATTTATAATTTTTATTCTATCAGAATAAATCTTAACTATTTCTAAAGTTCTGTCAGTTGAATTGTCATCAAGCACAATAATTTCTTTGTTTGAATAAGTCTGATTTAAACAACTGTCTAAACAAGACCGAATGTTTTCTTCTTCATTTCTTGCAGGAATGAGAATTGAAACCAAATCATTTTGTGAAGTTGATTTTAGTTTCATAATTGGCGCTGAAAATAAATTAATCAAAGAAACAACAAAAATTATTGATACTACTATGAACGATATGATGTAAACAGCTGTAACCATAATTTAAATTCTGAAAATACTTTTTCCTTCGATGGAATTATGTCCGTATAAAGCATTGAGATTGTTTTGAAATTCATTAAACAATGAGACACTTCTGTCTTTTATATCTTTCGAATTGATTAAATGATGAGCGCGCATCAGAATAAATGGCAGCTTCTGATTGGTGTAATAAATCTTATTGGCAATCGGCAAGATGTCGAATTCATTAGTTGAATGTTCAGCAAGAAATTCAATTCCTTTATTATAGCTTAACGGATTTTTATCAAACGGTTCAATTTCTCCTTGAGGAAAAATTACAACACAATTCTCCGGATTTTTAAGCAACTCTATAGTGTATTTAAGAGTTACAACGGTTGACTGCTTATTCTTAGGATTAGTCGAGAAACAGCCTATCTTTTGAAAAAACCAATACCGTTTAAGTTGTTCTTCTAACATCATAATGAAAATTTTTTTGCCTGTAAGTTTTTTCATTGAGTAATAGACGAAAAAGCCATCCCACCAGGAGAAATGATTCGGTGCAAGAATTAAACTTTTATCACTTTTTATGATAGGGAATTCATTTACCAGAATAAAATCATGAAAATATTTTTTAAGTAATCTATCCAGATAAATATCAAAGACGAATAAAGCTAATTTATTTTGTTCAGCTTTTATCATTTTACTTCCGATTGAATGATATCAGAAACAATTTTTCCTGAAAGAATTACAAGCGGAATTCCACCACCCGGATGAGCACTTCCGCCGCAGAAATACAAATTTTTAATCGTCCGTGATTTATTCTGCTGTCTGAGAAATGCTGATGTTCTTTTATCAGATGAAATTCCATAGATGCTTCCACGATAAGCTGCAGTTTTTGCCTCAAGTTCTTTTGGTGTAAGAATTTTCTCAAATAAAATATTTTGCTCAATATTTATTTTTAACACTTTATTGATTTTATCAATTACATTTTTTCTTGCATCAGAAATTTCTTTCTGCCAATTCTGCCCATCATCATAAGGTACATTTATCATTACAAACCAATTTTCTTTTCCCTTTGGAGCATCATCAGGATTTAATTTACTCGAAATATAAATATAAATAGTTGGTTCATCAGGAATAATCTTTTGTGTTGTCAGTTGGTCAAATTCTTTTTTATAGTCTTCAGAAAAAATAATGTTATGAGTTTCAAGCTGAGGAAATTGATTATCAACAGCCCAGTAAAATACAACACCTGATAATGATGGCTTAAGTTTTTTATATCGTTTGCTTTCAAATGTGTTTATATCATTCAAAAGATTTTTGAAAGTAATGTTCACATCAACATTCGAAACTACTTTGTCGAAAGGAATTTTTTCTCCATTAACATTTATTCCAACTGCAGTTTTATTTCTAAGCATTATTTCTTCAACATTCGAATTGAAATGAAATATTACTCCTTTTTTCTCGGCAAGATTTTTCAATGCATTTGTGATTGAATAAATTCCACCAACCGGCAAATAACTACCTGGAAAATATTCGACATAAGGAATTATGTTTAAAGTTGCAGGCGCTTCAAATGGATTTGAGCCATTATAAGTTGCATAACGGTCAAACAACTGAATAAGTTTTTTATCTTTGAAGAAAGAAGAAACTGCCTGATGAACAGTTCTGAATGAATCAATTTTATGAATATTAAATAAAGTTCGAAAAGCTTTTCGGTTAAAAAGTGTTTTAGGATCTGATGGTGAATTGAAAAGAAATAAATCAGCAGTCAGATCATAAATTGTTTTTGAATAGTTGAAGAAATCATTTAGCGATTCTTCATCGTCCATGGTTTTTTCAGAAATTTCTTCACCAAACTTCTCTATATCGGAATAAGCATTGATTATGGTTCCACTATTAAAAAAGTATCTGCAAACATTCTCTAATTTTTTCAATGATATATAATCATCAGGATTTTCACCACATTCATTAAATATATCATTTAACACATACGGCATTGTCAGTAAAGATGGACCGGTATCAAATCTGAAACCTTGTTCATAAAATTGAGAAGCTTTACCTCCGGCATAAGAATTTTTTTCAAAGATATGAACTTCATTGCCCTTTGCTGCTAATCTTGCAGCAGCGGATAAGCCGCCTAAACCTGCTCCAATGACAGCGATCTTTTTCATTTTCTTTTGCTTAATGCGATTTCATAAAATAGAATCCACAACGATATCATTGAAAAAGAATAAAGAAAATCTTCAAGCGGAATGGTTATAAATCTTTTACCAAAAAATGCTGCATCGTTATATGTTACAACCGGTATCGAAGTAAGAAAATAATTTACAATCAGAAATGGTACAAAACTGATTAACATAGTTAACCAGTAATGATATGAATTAAGTAATTGCGGTTTTATCAGTATTGAAAGTATAAAAAATATTGCTGTAAAAATTGTAACTGTAAATGTGTAGTGTTGGTGATTAAAAACTATTGCAATTATCAGAAGCAGTAACGCTATAACCCAAAAAATAGTTTTACTTAAGCGAATCTCTTTCTCTTTTACATAAAATTTTATTGTTTCATAAATAAAAACGCACGAGTAAGGTACGGTTATAAAGAAAAGAATTTCTTCAAGCGGCAAACCAAGAAAATATATTCCGATAAGATGTTCAGGGCTGAAAGCCCAATCACCTCTTTTTGTTGCGATTGAATCCCATATTATATAAGCAGTACTTACAATTGAAATTGAGAAAACAAGTCTTGGAATTTTTTTATAATAAGTAAGATTTTTATCGAATGATAAAACTAAGGGAAAAAAAATAATCAGTATGTTGATGATTAGATAAGTGCTCATAAAAAAGCCGGTTTTATACCGGCAAGATAATCACGGTAAATGTTATTTATGTAAGCTTTAATAATCTAACCTCTACTAATCCTCTGAAGAGCAATGCAATTTTAGCAGTGTTGGAAACTCTTACTCTTTTTTTCATCAGCTCTTTTACTTTTAATCTTTGAATTTTTCTTAACAGAGCAACATAGTACAAGTAAGCAGAATAGACTCCAAGTTTAACTCCGTGTGGAAGCTTTTTAATTCCCTCCAACGCTTCACGAAATTCTTTTTCAACTTCCTGTTCAAGATTTTTTTTACTCTCGTCATCAATTTTATTAGCGTGGCTGATTCCTGGTAAATAAATTCTTTCGCGTTCTTCCATATCGCTTTTGATATCACGGAGAAAATTAACCTTCTGAAAAGCAGAACCTAAACTTCTTGCAGGTTCAATAAGCTGCTGAAATAATTCTTTATCATCTCCACAAAAAACTTTCAGACACATTAAACCAACAACTTCCGCTGAGCCGTATATGTATTCATTATATTCATCTTTTTCGTAATAAGAGTTTGATAAATCCATTTCCATACTTTTAAGAAATGCATCTATATAGTGATAATCAATTTTGTATTGATTAACTGTATGAACAAATGCTTGTAGAATCGGATTTGTGGAAATACCACTTCTGATTGCTTCTTCTGTATCTCTTCTGAAATCTTCAATGAGTTTCCTTTGATTGTAACCGTGGAAGGTATCAACAATTTCATCAGCAAGACGAACAAATCCGTAGATTCCATAAATCGCATCACGGTATTTTGGTGAGAACGCTGCAATTCCCAAGCTGAATGATGTGCTGTAAGTTTTCGTTACGAGCTTACTGATATTGAATGATGTTTTATTGTATAATTCCATAATCTTCCTTTATTCTTTCAGTTACAAGTTTGGAACTGATAATTACCATTGGTAAACCTGTTCCAGGTGTGGTTGAAGCTCCAACATAATATAAATTCGGAAAAACCTCATCTTTGTTTTTAGGTCTGAATGCCCCAACCTGATTGATGCCGTGAGCTAATCCAAGACCGGAACCTTTGTAAAGATTGAACATTTTTTCCCAATCAACCGGAGAATATATTTCTTTAACAAGTGTATTTGCTTCAATATCAAAACCGGTTCGTTGAGATAAATCTTTAATTATATTGTTTGCAATTTCAACTTTATCATCCCAATTGCTTTTGTATCGTCTATCCGGAACAGGACAGAGAATAAAAATATTTTCGCAACCTTCAGGCGCACATTCAGGATTGGATTTTGATGAAACATTAACATAGTAATATGGCTTCTGAGGAATTATTGAAGAAGTAAAAATTTTGTCTGCATAACCTCTGAAGTTACTTCCAAGAAAATAATTATGATGCATTAAAGAATCTATCTTTCCTTTAACACCAAGATAAATAGTAAACGGAGCTAAAGTCCAATCCATCTTATCAAGTTTTTCTTCTGAATATTTTTTTCTTCCTAAAATCATTCCGCGGAAAGCAGCTGCATCAGAATTTGAAATGAAAATATCAGCCTCCCAGACTTTTCCATTATTATCTATAAGTGAATTTAGTTTACCATTTGAATTTGAAACACCAACTATTTCGGTGTTGAATACAAATTTTACTCCGCGCTCGTTTAGGATTTTCATAAGCTCTTCAACAATCCGATACATTCCGCCTTTAACTTTCCAGTAACCATCGTGCTTCATTTCTGTATAGTTGAGTAAAGAATAAATTGCCGGTGTTTGAAATGGAGTTGAACCTAAGAAAAATGCTACAAGTGAAAAGATGACTCTGACCTGCTCTGATTCAAAATTATTTTCAACTTCTGTCCACATTTTTCTGAACAAGTATGGAAGATGTTTCAAAGGAACTCTCGTCAATTTAAGAATGTAATCAACGACATTTTCATAATTTGATTTAACAACTTTGTCTTCTGTATCATGAAAAAATTCACCAGCTTTGGCAAGGTACTTTTCAACCTTAGCAGCGAGGTTAGGTTCAATGTCTTTGAATTCTTCATCTAACTTCGAGAGAGTTTTCCAGATTTTATAAGCTCTCGGATCATTTTCAAAATATACCTGATAAAGTGGATCTAATTCTTCAAGCTCAATCGGATTTTTCATCCCAACTGACTTAAAGAGTTCATCAAGTTCATAACTCATACTCATAAATGATGGACCAACATCAAAAGTAAATCCATCAATTGTAAGCTGATTAAGTCTTCCGCCCGGCTTTGAATGTTTTTCAATTACTGTAACATCATAACCAAGATGTGAAAGCCGAAGTGCGGTTGATAAACCACCTAAGCCAGAGCCAATAACAATAGCAGTTTTAGTTTTTTGATTTTTCATACAGTAACCAAAACCAATTTAATTTATATTTAGTTCCATAATTATTTCATTTTGGCAGGAAATTAACTGAGTGAAAATAATAAAATGTACTATTAAATTTTTGTAAAGGTAATATTAACAATGTTTGGTGCTGGAATAATCTTTCTCAATAGCAATAATGAGATTCTTTTATTATTGCGTGATGATATGCCAAATATTCCATTTCCAAACCAATGGGACATTCCCGGTGGAAAAATTGAACAAGGCGAAACGCCCGATGTCGCAGTAAAAAGAGAAATGAAAGAAGAGCTGGGTTTAGATAGTTTGAATGAAATAAAACTTTTTAAGATTTACAAAAGTGAAAATCTTACAGATTTTATTTTCTGGAAAAAACTTGATCTTAATGTTGATAAAATTACTCTTAACGAAGGACAAAAAATTCAATACTTTAGTTTAGATGAAATCAGAAAGATGAAACTTGCATTTAATTATAATCAGGTTGTAGAAGAATTTTTTAAGGAGATAGTTGAATATGAGTAATACACAGAAATTTATAATTCTAATCGGTGCTTTAATTATTCTGATTGGACTTCTCTGGCCATACATTTCAAAAATTCCGTTATTCAGATTACCCGGCGATATTGTTGTTGACAAACCAAACTTCAAACTTTTTATTCCAATAACAAGTATGATAATAATCAGCGTTCTACTCACACTTTTTTTCTGGATAATCAGAAAATTTTTTAATTGATTTTATTTGAGGATTAAAATGAAACTCATTTTTAACTCACTAATTCTATCTCTTTGTTTCACACTTTCAACAATTTTAGCTCAGGAAAAAGATTTAAGTGGAAGCTGGGTTGGGAAGCTCAAATTGCCAAATGGTATTCAACTTACAATTGTTTTCAACCTTCAGAAAACTGGTGATGAATATTCTGCCACACTTGATAGTCCTGATCAAGGTGCAAAAGGAATTCCTTGCGGCAAAGTTAAAGTAGAAAATGACTCAATCAGTATTGATGTGCCTGCAATAGTTGGGAATTACGCCGGCAAAATTAATTATGACGATAAAAAAATTACTGGATATTGGAATCAGGCGGGCAGTTCATTTGAACTAAATCTTGAATACACAAAAGAAGTTGCAGCACCAAAACGACCGCAAGAGCCAAAGCCGCCATTCCCGTATAATGTTGAAGAAGTCAGATTCAGAAATGAGAAAGATAATATCACACTTGCAGGTACCTTGACCTATCCAAAAGAAAACAAAAAATATCCCGCCGTAGTATTGATTACAGGCTCAGGAGCACAAAACAGAGATGAAGAAATATTTAATCATAAACCATTTTTAGTAATTGCTGATCATCTTACAAAAAATGGATTTGCAGTACTGCGATTTGATGACAGAGGTTTTGGAGAATCTGAAGGCAACCATTCGCTCGCTACTACGATGGATTTTGCTGAAGATGTTCGGGCAGCAGTTAATTTCCTTAAAACACGAGATGAAATTGATAAACATAAAATCGGTTTAATCGGACACAGTGAAGGCGGAATGATAGCCCCAATTGTAGCTTCATCAAGTGATGATATTGCTTTCATTGTTTTAATGGCTGCACCTGGAGTTCCAGGGGATTCAATTCTTTATCTTCAGACTGAATTAATTTATAAAGCCGAAGGACAAAGCACAGAAAAGATTCAACAGATTCTGAAGGGATTAAGAGAAGTTTATGCAATCTTAAAATCTGATGAAGAGGAAACTTCTTTAAGTGAAAAATTAAAGATTAAATTTCAGGAGTTGTTTAATCAGTTAACTGAGGAAGAAAAAAAACAATATGGTAATCCGGAAACTTATATGGAAATGGAAATCCGGATGGTAATGAGTCCGTGGTTCAGATATTTTTTGAAGTTTAATCCAATTAAATATTTAGAAAAAGTTAAATGTCCGGTTCTTGCAATAAATGGTGAAAAGGATTTACAGGTTCCTCCAAAAGAAAACTTGTCTGCAATCAAAAGTGCATTAAAGCGAAGCGGAAATAAAAAATATTTAATTAAGGAATTGCCTGGATTAAATCATCTCTTTCAAACATCGCAGTACGGAACTATTGGTGAATATGGAGTGATTGAAGAAACAATTTCTCCAGATGCACTAAAAGTAATAACAGAATGGCTGAAAGAAATAACTAAATAAAAAAAATTTTTAGTAGAGATGACTTCAATTCAAAAGATGTCATCTCTTTTTTTTACTCTGCGGCTCTCTTGACTTTTCTCTGTGGTTCTCCGTGAAACAAACAATGAATTATTGATAGAAGTGTTTATCAAAAAATCTTGGAGATATTTTTTTCTTGAGGAGATCTCATCTCTCAAGTTTAAATCCCTCTTTTTTATTTTTCATTTCAGAACTAATTTTAATATAAGATTATTGTCTTAATCAGGAATTGTAATATGAAAAAAATAATTATAACCGGTGCTACAGGTTTAATTGGAAGAAAACTTTCACAAAAATTAACTGAAGCCGGACATCAGATAATTGTATTCTCAAGAAATGCTTCTTCAGCAAAAAATATTCTTAAAAAAGACTTTACTTATATTGATTGGGATTACAGCAAAAGTGATAAGTGGGTTGAAAGCATTTCTACCGCTGATGCAATTGTTCATCTTGCCGGAATAAATCTTTTCGCTAAACGATGGAACAAAAAATTTAAAGAAGAAATTTTAGCTTCAAGGAAAGAAACAACGAAAGCACTCGTTGATGCAGTAAAACTGAGTCAAGCAAAACCAGAAGTTTTTGTCTCTGCTTCAGGTGTTGGGTATTATGGTGATTGTGGCGATAAACAACTCGATGAAAATTCACCTGCCGGAAATGATTTTCTTGCAGAGGTTTGCAAAGTCTGGGAAGCTGAAGCAGCTGAAGTGGAACAAGCCGACGTTAGAAGAGTAAGTGTTAGAACAGGAATAGTTCTGTCAAAAGAAGATGGCGCATTGAAAAGAATGTTACTTCCGTTTAAGTTATTTGTTGGCGGACCTCTTGGTAATGGCAAGCAATGGTTTCCTTGGATTCATATTGATGACATCGTGGGCATTTATTTTCATGCGATTGAAAATCAAAACTTAAATGGAGCTGTTAATGCTGCTTCACCAAATATCTGCACAATGAAAGAGTTTGCAAAAACTCTCGGCAAAGTGCTTCATCGTCCTTCATTATTTCCGGTGCCTGAGTTAGCACTTAAAATTGCAATCGGTGAAGCAGGAAAAGTTGTATTAATGAGTCAAAGAGTTAAAGTAAATAAACTATTGGAATCTGGTTATAAATTTAAGTTTGAAAATCTTGAAGAAGCGTTAAGAAATTTATTGTTGTAATAATTGTTGTTTTATGAAAAGCTTGTTTAGATGAATTCAGGTTTGTTTAAAAAAAATTATCCTGCATTCATTATAAAAGTGATGCAGGATAATCTGAGAAAATATTGATTAATACCTATAATAATCTGGCTTATAAGGGCCTTCAACCGGAACGCCGATATACTCAGCTTGTTCAGGTGTAAGTTCATCTAATTCAGCACCAATCTTCGCAAGATGAAGTCTTGCAACCATTTCATCAAGATGTTTCGGTAAAGTATAAACTTTATTTTCATATCTTTCGGGATGATTCCACAATTCAATCTGAGCAAGAGTTTGATTGGTAAATGAATTCGACATTACAAATGAAGGATGACCGGTTGCATTTCCAAGATTAACAAGTCTGCCTTCTGAAAGAACGATAATATCTTTACCATCAATCGTGTATTTATCAACCTGAGGTTTAATTGTGTCTCTGGTGTGACCATAATTTTTATTTAACCAAGCCATATCAATTTCAATATCAAAATGTCCGATGTTACATACTACAGCTTTATCTTTCATCAATCTGAAATGTTTTTCGGTAATAACATTTTTATTGCCTGTTGCTGTAACAATTATATCAGCTTCTTTAACTGCATCAATCATCTTTTTAACTTCATAACCTTCCATTGCTGCCTGAAGCGCACAGATAGGATCAATTTCAGTAACAATAACTCTGCAATGAGCGCCGCGTAAGGATTCTGCAGAACCTTTACCAACATCTCCAAAGCCGGCAACAACAGCAACTTTGCCTGCAAGCATTAAATCCGTTGCTCTTCTAATTGCGTCAACTAAAGATTCGCGGCAGCCGTATTTATTATCAAATTTTGATTTTGTAACTGAGTCGTTAACATTAATTGCAGGAATTGGAAGAGTATCGTTTCTCATTCTGTCGTAAAGTCTGTGAACACCGGTTGTTGTCTCTTCAGAAATTCCTTTTATTCCTTTTACGAGTTCGGGATAATTATCAAGAACCATATTTGTAAGATCGCCACCATCGTCAAGAATCATATTGAGTGGGCGGCTTTCATCACCGAAGAATAAAGTTTGTTCAATACACCAGTTAAATTCTTCTTCGGTCATTCCTTTCCATGCAAAAACCGGAATACCTGCTGCGGCAATGGCAGCTGCTGCGTGATCCTGAGTTGAAAATATATTACATGATGACCAGCGAACTTCAGCACCTAATTCAATAAGTGTTTCAATTAAAACAGCAGTTTGAATTGTCATATGAAGGCAACCAGCTATTCTGGCACCTTTCAATGGTTTTGAGTCACGGTATTTTTGTCTCAATGCCATTAATCCTGGCATTTCAGCTTCTGCTAATTTTATTTCTTTTCTTCCCCATTCAGCTAAAGAAATATCTTTAACTTTGTAGGGAAGTGAGAGGTCAATTTTTAATTCAGTTGCAGTGCTCATATTTATTTTATCCTTACATTTTTATTAAAAACTTGAGTTCAAATTCTTCAACAATAAAATCCGCATAAGAATTCATTATTAAGATATAATTTTTAAACATATTTTTTAAAGACATTAACAAGGTCTAATTTTTCCCAGGTAAACTCATCTTCAGTCCTTCCAAAATGTCCGTAGGACGAAGTTTTCTGGTAAATCGGTCTTTTAAGTTTTAGTCTTTCAATAATTCCTTTAGGAGTAAGGTCAACTTCTTTAGAAATCATTTTTGAGATTTCTGAATCAGGAATTATACCGGTTCCTTTAGTATTAACAAAGATTGAAACCGGTTCGGCAACACCGATTGCATAAGCAACCTGGACGAGGCATTCTTTTGCTAAGCCGGCAGCAACAACATTCTTAGCAATATGCCTTGCAGCATAAGTAGCAGAGCGATCAACTTTTGAAGGATCTTTACCTGAAAAAGCTCCGCCGCCGTGAGGAGCCCAGCCACCATAAGTATCAACAATAATTTTTCTGCCTGTTAAACCGCTATCGCCGTGAGGTCCTCCGATTTCGAATCTTCCGGTTGGATTAACAAAATATTTTGTTTTATCATCGAGCATTTCAGCCGGAATAACTTTCTTCACAACTTCTTCAATAACATCTTCTCTAATTCTTTGCTGAGTAACATCAGGATCGTGTTGAGTTGAAACTACAACAGTATCTACACGCATTGGTTTCCAGTTGTCGTCGTATTCAATTGTAACCTGAGATTTAGCATCCGGTCTAAGATAAGGCATAAAACCATCAAAACTTTTTCTTATATCGGCAAGTCTTTTTACAAGTTTATGAGCGAACATAATTGGCATTGGCATCAATTCAGGTGTTTGATCGCAGGCATAACCAAACATTAAACCCTGATCACCTGCACCACCTTTATCAACTCCCATTGCTATGTCGGGTGATTGTGAATGAATTGCATTAAGTACTGAGCATGATTCTGCATCGAATTTATACTCTGCGCTTGTATAACCAATCTTTTTGATTGTTGCTCTTACAACCTCGGGAATTTCAACATAAGCTTTGGTTGTAATTTCTCCGCCGACTAAAACTAATCCGGTAGTAACGAATGTTTCGCAAGCAACTCTTGCATCGGGGTCTTCTTTAATGATTGCGTCAAGAACTCCATCAGAAATTGCATCGCAAACTTTATCAGGATGTCCTTCAGAAACTGATTCGGAAGTGAAGAAAAATGACATAACTCGTTATTCCTTTTATCTAATTATTGTATGCTATTGTTGATTTTCAGGTTACAAACTTAGCCAATCTCTCCATGATATACAATAAATCTTTTAAGCGATTTATCTATCTTTGTGCCGAATATTAACTCTTTTTAGGTTATGAAATTCAAAACAAAAATTACAGAATTGTTAGATATCGAGTATCCAATCATTCAGGCAGGAATGGTTTGGGTTTCGGGTTGGAGACTTGCTTCGGCAGTTTCAAATTGCGGTGGATTGGGACTTATTGGTTCCGGCTCAATGAAACCAGATTTGTTGCGAGAACATATTCAGAAATGCAAATCAGCTACTCATAAACCATTTGGAGTAAACATTCCTTTACTCAGAAAAGATGCTGATGAGCTTGTAAAAGTTTGCCTTGACGAAGGTATAAAAATATTTTTTACATCTGCAGGTAATCCAAAAACCTTCACACCAATGTTGAAGGAAAATGGTTGTACAGTAATTCATGTTGTTGCAAATCTTAAATATGCTTTGAAAGCTCAGGAATCAGGTTGCGATGCAGTTGTTGGGGAAGGAGTTGAAGCTGGCGGACATAATGGTGCTGATCAGATAACAACTTTTGTATTGATTCCACAACTTGTTGATGCTCTGCAAATTCCTGTTATTGCTGCTGGTGGAATTGCTGATGGAAGGGGAATTCTTGCTGCACTGGCTTTGGGTGCAGAAGGTGTTCAAATAGGAACCCGTTTTGCCGCAACTGTTGAATCTTCTGCACACGAAAATTATAAAAGGAAAATTGTTGAAGCGAAGGATAACGACACGGTTCTCGCTTTCAGAAAAATTGGTTTAGTCCGCATGTTAAAAAATGAATTTGCATTCCGGGCACTTAGAGCTGAAGATGAATGTTGGGATGAAATTAAATTGAAAGATCTTCTTGGCAGTAAAAGAGAACGCGCCGGAATTTTTGAAGGTGATGAAATTGAAGGTGAAATGGAAGCAGGGCAGGTTGCCGGATTAATTAAAGATATTCCGACTGTAAAAGAATTGATGGAAAGATTGATTAAAGAATATCAATCAGCGGCTTCAAAACTTAGCTTAATATTACAGTGATTATTAAAAAAAATATTTTTATTGATTCGATTAACTCTTAACTATTAATAACCTCATCCACCACTTCCTCAACATTTTTTGCGTTTGGGAAGAATGAGTGGATTTTTCTTAATACTGCTTCAACTACTGCGTCCGGACAGCTCGCGCCACTGGTTAAAATTATATCAACTTTTTCTTTTGCAGGAATAAAATTGAGAGTTTCTTTTTCCTTATGATAGTGAATATCAAAATGTTTGATTGTGGTATTTGAAAGAATTTTTTCTTCCGATGAAATGAAATATGTGGGAAGTTTCTCTTCACACAATTCAACTATGTGCGAAGTATTTGAACTATTGTAACCTCCAACCACTACTGCAAAATCTGCGGGCTCATTCAAGAGCGCATAAGTTGCTTCCTGATTGTCATTTGTTGCATAACAAAGTGTATCTCTTGTATCTGCAAAATGTTCTTTAAGATTTTCGATTCCGAATTTTTTTATCATTGTATCTTTGAATAGATCAGCTATTTCCTGAGTTTCAGTTGCAAGCATAGTGGTTTGATTAACAACACCGACTTTTAAAAGATGTTTCTTTACATCAAAACCTTCAGAAAATCGTCCGGCAAATATAAGGTAAAATTCATCTGCAGGTTTCTCATCGAGTATAAAAGAGGCAAGTATCTTAGCTTCGTTTAAATCTCTTACAATTACTGAAGGCGCAGTTGTTTTACTGTGTGAAAAAGTTGCTCGTGTTTCTTCGTGATAGTGTTTGCCATGAATAATAACTGTGTAGTTTTGTTTGCCAAGCTGTTCACTTCGGTTCCATACTTTTTCAACAAACGGACAGGTCGTATTGTAGCGATATGGATCAATTCCAAGCTCATTTAACTTTTGTTCGATTTCAAGTGTTGTACCAAATGCCGGAATAATTACGATATCATCATTAGTTAATTCATTCCAATCAATTAAAGATTTACCTGTTGTGTCCATTAAAAACTTCACACCAAGTTTTTGAAGGTCAGAGTTAACGCCGGGATTGTGGATCATTTCACTTAACAGGAAAATTCTTTTATCAGGATTTTCTTCTATTGTTTTGTAAGCTATCTCAATTGCATTTTCTACTCCATAACAAAAACCGAAATGCCGCGCTAATAAAAATCTTACCGGACCGAAATCAAGTTTAGTTGGCGAAAAATCTTTCTTGCGCGGATCAAGATCTTTACGGGCATTTTTAATTTTCGTAATGAATGAGCTTCTGTAAAACTGTGGTATATCAAATTTTTTCATCTTTAGTCTTTTTTATAAATCAAACAGATTAAAAATAAATTATGTTCAAATTATTCTAACTCTAACAATGGAATATTAAAATCCTCAGCAAATTTTTCTAAAGTTGGTTTATGAAAGAAGAACAAAATCAAAACCCCAATTGCTAAAATCAGGAATATAAATGAGCCAGTTAAAAGATAACCAACGATTGAAAAAATTGTTGGCGCCTCAACCAAAGCTAATTTTATTATCACTCCCTGACGATAAAGAATAAATTTTTCTTCTGTTAACTTTTTTGAATTTGCACGTTCAATAAAACCTCGATATATCATTGGTCCTACAACGATTGCAGGAGTAATTATCATCAAATCAACGATGAATAAAATGAGAAATAATTCATCATTCGGTTTAACATTCCCCGATTGAACAAGAAAAACCGAAATAAAAAGAAAGATTATCTGACCAGCTAACAATGCCAAAAAGATTATCTGAACTGATCTTATTTGTTCGGCTAATTTCATCACACCCCTTTGAATAACTTAGAAAATGAGTGCTCACTTTTTTATATTTGCGCACCAAAATTAGAGAAAGATGATGAATTTTTTAGATAAACTTGAAAAAGTTAAACAAAGATACGATCAGATTAACGAATTGTATTCGAATCCTGAGTATATAAACAATCCTGAGAAAATGATCGCTTTGAACAAAGAAAAAAGCGAGATTGAGGATGTTGTGCAGGTATATGAAAAGTATGTAAAAATTCTGAAAGATATCGAAGGCAATAAAGAAATAATTGAGCACTCGACTGAAAAAGAATTAGTTGACATGGCTTATGCTGAAATGGATGAATTAAATGCTCAGAGAGAAAAACTTGAAGAAGAAATAAAAGTGCTTCTGCTTCCTAAAGATCCGAATGATGATAAGAATGTGATTATGGAAATAAGAGCCGGCACAGGTGGTGAAGAAGCAGCTTTGTTCGCAAATGATTTATTCAGAATGTACACTCGTTATGCTGAAATGAGAGGTTGGAAATATGAAATTATTGATTTGAACGAAACAGGTCTTGGCGGAATAAAAGAAGTAGTTTTGTCTGTAAGCGGCGAAAATGTTTACGGCGATTTAAAATATGAATCTGGTGTTCATCGTGTTCAGCGTGTTCCTGAAACGGAAGGTAGCGGAAGAGTTCATACTTCTGCAGCATCAGTTGCAGTATTACCCGAAGTTGAAGATGTTGAAGTTGAAGTAAATCCCAATGATTTGAAAATTGATATTTTCCGTTCAGGTGGAGCAGGCGGACAGAATGTTAACAAAGTTGAAACTGCAGTTCGAATTACTCACTTACCGACAGGAATTGTAGTTCAGTGTCAGGATGAAAGATCGCAACTTAAAAACAGACAAAAAGCAATGAAGGTATTGAAAGCCAGACTTTATGATATGGAAATGCGAAAGCAGATGGAACAAATTTCTGCTCAAAGAAAATCTCAGGTTAGAAGCGGTGATAGAAGTGAGAAAATTCGAACTTATAATTTTCCTCAGAACAGAGTTACAGACCACAGAATTGGATTAACTCTCTACAATCTTTCAAATATTATGGAAGGGCAGTTGGACGAGTTAATTGAACAATTAAAATTAGCAGATAAAGCAGAAAAACTTCAGGCGGCGGAATTTCATTAAACTTTAACTTTTATTGTTATTAGACTTATATCGTCTTCAAAATTATGATTAGTAAATTCAATAAATTCTTCTTTTATTTTTTCTAAAGGATTTTCATTAAAATCATCGGATTGTAAAACTTCTGCAAGCTTAGTTTCGCCAAATTGTTTTCCATCATTATTCCGGGATTCAATTATTCCGTCTGTCATCATCAGAACTACATCTCCGGGATTCAGTATTAAAGATGAATCTGAATAATCGCCTTTTTTGCTAAGACCAATCAGCAGTCCATCTGAGGAAATCTTCTTTAGATCATTTGATGATTTTTCTTTAATTGTAATAGGAGTATCACCAGCACCACAATATTTAAGCTCAAAAGTTTTATTGTTAAGCAAAACCACTGAGATTGAAACGAACACTTCTGAAATTTTTGAATCCTGATAAACAGCATCATTAACTCTTTTAAGAATTTCGGCTGGTGAATGTACCTCAACTGATTGTAAAGTTCCTCTTACAGAACTTCTTATATAACCAGCATAAGCAAAAGCAAAGTACCATGCGCCCCATTTTTTACCCATCACATCGCCGAGAATTATTAACAGATTATCATCATCAACTATATAGTAATCAATAAAATCTCCGCCAGGAATTCCACGATAGGGAATATGCCATTGTTTTATCTCGTAACCTTTGAACAATGGAGCATTATCAGGAACAACTTTAGCACCTAAAGATGATGCTGCCTGATGAAGTTCGGATATTGCTTTGTTCCTTTCGCTTTTAAGACTTTTGATAATTGCAGAAACTTTGGCAACTACAATTTTAGGACCTGCTGTTTTCACTACATAATCCGTAATACCTAAATCGTAGCCTTCAAGAATATCTTCATCAGTTGATTTTGCAGTAAGGAAAATGAAAGGAATAGATTTTAACTCTTCATCTTCAAGTATTTTTTTTCTGAACTGATAACCATCAGTGCCGGGCATCATAATATCAGATATAATAATATCAGGATGAAAATTTTTTGCAGATTTAAGTGCTTCATCTACTGTGTTGACTGCTGTGCATTCGAAACCAGCGTTTTCAAGATTATACTTAAAAAGCTTTGTTATTGTCGGATCGTCATCAACAAAAAGAATTTTGGTCTTTCTTTCTGTAAAAGTTGATTGAATACTTTTCTTCAGACCATAAGTTCTGTAAATCTCAGTTCTCTTTAGTAATGCCTGAACTTTTAATATGAGTTCTTTGATATCGAAAGGTTTTGTAATTATATCATCGCCGCCTGATTCAATAGCTTTGAATTTATCTTCGAGAGTATTTTTTGCAGTAACGAAAACGAATGGTAAAAATCTGTGTTTCTCGTTACTTCTTACTTTCTCACAGAATTCAAATCCATCCATTTCATCCATTGTAACATCAGAGAGCACCAGATCAATATGAGCTTTACTTAAAATCTGAAATGCTTCTTCAGCATTTTGTGCTTCAAATGTGTTATAGTTGTTAAGCTTTAGATGGTGAGTTATAAGTTTACGGATTGTAACATCGTCGTCAATCACTAAGATAGATTTCTTATCAGCATCTTTCATTATAATTTCTTTTTATAAAGACAGTTTGAAATTTTATTTGCCGAAGCTATCGACAGCTTCTTCAACGGAACCAAAAGTCTCAAATACTCTGTGCATTCGTGTAAGTTCGAACATTGATTTTACTGCCGGTTGAAATCCAACTAATCGTAAATCACCGCCAAGGTTAGTTACTTTCTTAAGAGAAACTACAAGCGCACCAAGAAAAGTTGAATCAATGAATTCACAAGCGGAAAGATCTACTACTATTTTTCTGTTTCCAAGTTCAATGTCTGAAGTTAACTGCTGTTTAAACTCTTCTGCTTCCCGAAGAGTTGCACGATGCAGATTTATCGTTTCAATCAACACATCACCAATATTTTTTTTCTCAATATACATATTACTCCCAATTTTTAATGTTCAATGTTGTATTTATCCATCAGACGATAAATTGTAGCTCTGCCAAGCTGGAGTTTCTTGGCAGCTTCAACAATATTACCATTTGTAACTTTAAGTGCATGTCTGATAGCTTCTTCTTTAAGTTTTTCAAAAGGAATAATTGTGTCATCAGTAAATAACGGACCTGCAAAATCAAAATTAGCCGGATAATCTTCTGTTCTGATGTGTGGTGGAAGATCATCAACATCAATCATATCACCTTCAGAAATTATTAAACAGCGTTCGATTGTGTTTTCCATTTCGCGAACATTGCCGGGCCAGCTGTAATCATAAATAAGTTTAAGCGCTCTTCTTGTAAATCCTTTGCAGCTTTTTCCAAGTTTTTCATTGAACTTTTTAAGAAAATGTTCAGCAAGAATCAGTATATCACCTCTTCTTTGTCTTAACGGAGGAATATGAATCGGGAATGAGTTCAATCTGTAGAAAAGATCTTCACGGAATTCTTTATTCTCTACTGCTTTCTTTAGGTCTTTATTTGTTGCTGATATTATTCTTACATCAGTTTTAATTATTTCTGTACCGCCAACTCTTTCAAATTCTTTCTGTTGAATTACACGAAGAAGTTTTGCTTGTAAAACCATTTCGAGTTCACCGACTTCATCAAGAAAGATTGTTCCGCCGCGTGCAACTTCAAACTTACCAAGTTTTCTCTGATGTGCACCGGTAAATGAACCTCGTTCGTGTCCGAACAATTCGCTTTCCAACAATTCTCTCGGAATTGATGCGCAGTTAACGGCAATGAAAGGTCTGTCTTTTCTTCTTCCGTTGTAATGAATTGCTCTTGCGATTAATTCTTTTCCTGTTCCGCTTTCACCATAAATTAAAACAGATATATCATTATCAAGAACTTTGGATACGAGCTTGAAAACATCCTGCATTTTTCCATCAGCAGAGATGATGTTATCAAAGCTGTACGTTTGCTTTACATTTTCTTTTAAGTTCTGAAGTTCTTTGGTTAAGTCGTAACTCTTAATTGCATTTTTAATTGCAAGTTCAAGTTTCTGTTGGTCAATCGGTTTGGTGAAATAATCATAAGCACCGAATTTCAGTGAGTCAACAGCCACTTCAATACTGCCTTGAGCTGAAAGCATAATTACAGGCAAGTTTTCATCAAATGCTTTTATTCTTTTGAGGGTTTCAATTCCGTCCAAACCAGGCAGCATAATATCAAGCAGAATAACATCCGGACGTTTGTGTAAGTTTTTAAGAACATCTTCCCCTGTGGCAAATGATTCAGCGTTGTATTTCCACTTATCTCTGACCCAATAAGTTAAGAGTTTGGAAATAGCCTGCTCGTCGTCAACAATAAAAATAAGTTTTTCCAATTTAGAACCTATTAATTTTTGTCCTTTATGTTTTTTAATAATCGAATAATTACAGTAGTTCCTTTATGCTCTTCGCTTTGAATATTGATTAATCCTTTATGCAAATCTACAATTTGTTTTACAAAAACCAATCCTACTCCTATTCCTTCTGCTTCTTCAATCGGGCGGGTTGCCTTATGAAATTTCTGAAAAATATTAGGCAGCTGATCCTGCGGAATTCCGATTCCTGTATCAGCTACGATTATTTCTACTTCTCTGAAAAGATTATTTAATATGATTTTTATACGCCCGAATTCATTTGTAAATTTGATTGCATTGTTAACAACTGCACGTAAAGCCATACTTAATCTTTCATCATCAGCTTCAATCATTATCTGATTATCAGGAAGTTCGACACTCAAAGTAATATTTTTCTCTACTGCCTGAGTTACAAATTCATCAATAACTTTTCTGAGTGTTCTCACAATATCAATTTTTGATTTGTTAAGAACAATTTTACCAGTTTCCATTCGCGAAAGTTCAAGCACTTCGTTTATTAATCTTGCAAGTCTTTTGCCTTCATTAAGAATTATATAATTGAATTCAATTTTCATTTCGTCTGGCATATTCGGATCAGAAGCAATGGTTTCAGAAAATCCAACTATTGATGCAAGCGGTGTTCTGAGTTCGTGAGAAATGTTAGACATAAATTCATTTTTCATTCTGTTGAGTTCTTCAAGAACTGATCTTTGCTGAAGAACTCTTGAGCGTTCAAGATTTATTAATCTTTCCAGCTCAATCATTTTTGGTTTTAAATCGTTCAGTTCACTTTCAAGTTTTTTCTGATAAGAAATATTCTTCCCGGTTCCAAGCAAACCGATAATATTATCGCCATTTCTTACAGTTCTTAAATTCAACATAAAAAGTTTGGGCACTTCAAACTTTGAAATGAGATTCACTTCGAGCGAAGATGACCCTTCTTTTAATGCTTTGTTAATCATATCAGTTGCTGAAGCTAGATTATCAGAATCAATGAATTCAGTAAAGTGTTTACCAATGGCTTCAGAAGGCGGATAATCAAGCTCGCGGCTGCCTGCTTTGTTTACTGCTGCAACATATCCATCTGAATTAAGTATGAATAACAATTCCTGAGCTGCATCAAAGAAGCTTAAAAATAATTCTTTCCAATCACCAAATTGCAAAAGCGTTTGATGGTCGAAATGTTCTAATAATAATTCGCGGACTTTGTCATTTCCCAAAATGTCACTCATTTGCATAAAGAAAGGTTTCTTCGGGTCTGAAAATAGTATGAATTGAAAAGTAAATCAAACTTTTATCAATTTGGTTTAACTTCCTGTTGTATAAGTTCATAGTATCTGCGAATTAGCTCTTCATAATCTTTGCTATATACTTCTCGCATTGCTTTATCAAGTTCTTCTTTAAGTGAATCTCTTTTCTGCTTAAGAAGATTGAGTTCAGAAGGGCTTTGCCGAACTATATTTTTTCCGGTTTCAGATTTTCGTTCCTGTTCAAAATCCCTTTCGTTAATTGACCTTTGAGCATCGAGCAGCTTTGATAAAATTCTTTCCTGTTTCTGAATTAAATCATCCGTTAATCGTTCTGTTTGCATATCTGTAATAACTTCCTGCATTTGCTTTGCAATGTTTTCAAGGTTAGCAGGAATTTTCTTCGACTCACCGGATTCACGTGCTTCTTTGTTTAGTTGTTCAAGTGATTTCTGAATCAACTGCTGCTCTTGTGCAAGCCGCTGAAGTTGTGCCTGCTGTTCCGGAGTAAGATTGCCTTGCTGCATTTGCTGAAGCATTTGAGTCATATTGTTCAAAGTCATTTGTTGTCCGGAAAGCTGTTGAAGCTGCTGCATCAACGACATCATTCCGCCTTGGCCGCTTCCGCCCTGCATCATTGATTCGAGCTGGCTTTTCATCATCATTACTGCCTGATTCATATTCCCCATAGCTTCTTGTTGGAACATTGCAGAATTTTTCGGATTTCGATTTTGCATATTGTTTAGAGATTGTTCCATATTCTTGTTTGCCAATCCGAGTGCTTTACCCATTTCCGGAGTTACTGCAAAAGTTTTCTGTGAAAGTTGAGCAAGCTGATCTAAAAGTTTATTAAGATTATTCTTTATTTCATTTTGCTGTTGTGCAAGTGTCTGATACTGCGATGAATTCGGATCAAGTTTCTGTGATTGATTCTTAAGCTCTTCCTGTTTCTTTGACAATGAAAGGAGATTATCAATTATTCTCATCATATCAGTAAATGTTTGCATCTGATTCTGCTGCATCATCTGATCTTTCATCTGCTGCATCATCTGTTGCATTTGCTGCATGTTGCTGCTTAACTGTTTTTGATTTTTTTGTGCACTTTGCTTCTGACCTTGTTTCAGATTTTGCGATGCTTGTTTAGACAGTTGTTCATTTTGCTGTTTTTCAAATTCTTCCATCAACTTATCAAGTTCTTCTTTTGGAACATCAGCCATATCCTGCATTTTATCTTTCAGTTCATCCATTGTCTTTTCCAGATTTTGCAATTCCTTGCTTATTTCTTCCTGCTGCTTGCTCAGGTTTTCATTCTGCTGCTGATCATTAGGATTACTTTTTTCAGTTTGCTTACTAAGTTCTTCCTGTTTTTCATTCATTCTTTCAGTTCGCTTTAAGAGTTCATCAATCTTCTGTTCAATCTGAATTCGCTTGAGAAGATTCATCGTTCGCTCAATACTTTTTTTGAACTTTTCTTCATCTATCTCCAGATTTTTCATCTGATCCTGGGTCATATTTCTGTTCAGCTGTTCTAATGTCTGACGCATTTGCTCTAATGCTTTTCTCAATTCATCACTCGTCATCTCTTCCATCAACTGCTGAAGCTGCATATATTTTTCAAGAGTTTCTTTCGAGAGCAATTTATTTTGCTGAAGTTCATTCTGAGCACTTTTCAATTTATCGGATATGCTTTGCATCTTTTCCTGAAGTGATTCAAACTTATCGAGTGCCTTCTCAATCTTTTGTTTTTCTTCCCAGGTTAATTCTTTTTTATCCTGTTTAAGGTCGCGATTAATCTGCTCGATATCTTTTTTCAATTCCTGAGCTTCTTTAACAGTCTGCTGAAGTTCTTTCATAACATCATCGTGAGTTTTATCAACCTGTGCAAGAATTTCATCAAGTGAAGGAACACGAAGATTTATTGTTTGAGTTTTTGCTGATTTCGGACCACTTACATTGTCGTTATCAAATACTTCGATGTAAAATGAAAAAACATCATTTACTGCAGGCGAGAGTTTTGTAAGATTCCAGATATAATCAACAAATTGTTCTTTATTGTTTTTATCGAAAGAAATTTCTAACTGACTAAAATTTTCCTGCGGCTTTTCATAGAGCGAAGATGATAGTCTGTAATAAAGCATAAGTTTTGTAAAACCGAAATCATCTGAAATTTTCAAGTTGATGGGAACTCGATTATCTTCAGGTAAATTCATATCTGCTCTGGGAAAATTCAATTCAATGGATGGATAAGCATCTTCGAGCGATTTGATACTGTAAAGAACAGGTTGAAGATTATTGTTGTTATTCAAATCTGTAATTATGAGTTGATAATTTTTATCACCTGTTATTCTTATTGAACCAATTGCCTGATTATTATCGGTGTTTAATTTAATTTCAGTTGAATCACTGAAAAGAATTTTACTGCTTCTGATTTCCTTGCTCGAAATTAATTTATATTCAACCCGTGAACCTTTTAGTGCTGTTATGTTGCCGTTATCTTTTTGCTCAACAACAGGAAGTTTTGAATATGCGGGAGGAATAATTTTTACATCCAGAAGTTTTATCACAGGATGGTCTGTAACTTCAATTTTGTAAGATTCACTTTTAATATCTTTTGCAAAAACAAAATACTCAGTTGTGTTTCTGATATTCTGTAAACCAAATCTGTAATAACCGCTTGAATCAATTTGAATTCTGTGATTGGTGAAACTTGTCTCTGTAATATCTTTTTCTGATAAATTTATTTCGCCGGGATTTTTACCAATGACTTTAATTCTTATTTCAACGCTTTCGCCCTTGGTAATTTTTATATTGCCGGGAAAAACTTCAAAGTAAAACTCAGCCGGCGGAATAAATTCTTTTCCGTAATTAAAAAATCTCTCAGCAGCAGAATTAATCGGAGCTATGAAGAGAATGGAAACTAAAGCTGCAATAGAAATGATGAGCAAGTTTCTTGCATATCTTTTCAACTCATTGAAAGAGATGATTTCTGAAAAATCAATGTCTCTAACTTTATTGTAAATATTGCTGAATGCTGCATCAATTAAATCTGATGAATAAAGATTTATTGTTGATGATGTATTAACTAATTGAAGTGAGTTAAGTAATTCATCTTTTATAAAAGGGAAGTGAAGCCCTGCAACTTTCGCAGTTTCAAAGTAATTTCTTGATGGGATTACATTAAACATTTTAAGAATTGGAATGAGCACAAAATAAGTCAGCGAAGAGATTACAATTCCAATCCAGCTAAAGAACAGAACAGTTCTTACTGAAGAAGAAAATCTGAATAAAGTTTCAAACAAAACTAGAGCTAGTAGTGATGCAACTATAATGATGAAAAAAATCAGTAAACCTTTTGCTGTAACAAGCGAGAAATTTTTCTTTACAAGTTTTTCCAGCTTGCTTATTATTTCATTGTAATATTTGGATTGACTTCCGCTCATTGACTTAAAGCATATAGTATTATGTTAGTTCCGAATTTTAGAGCTTCAATTCTTTTTTCTTCGGGATCTTTATGAACTTCAGGATCAGCCCAGCCATCGCTTGGATTTGTTTCGAAAGTGTAAAGCACAGCCATTCTTTCGCCAATAAAAATTCCAAATGTCTGAGGCGGTTTCTTATCGTGTTCATGTGTTTTGGGAGCTCCATTATCAAACTTATAAAAGATGTTGAAAAGTTTATGAGAAAACGGAAGTTCGATAAAGTCCTTGTCAGGAAAAACTTTTTTCATTTCTCGTCTGATTGCTTTATCCAAACCATAATCATCATCAATGTAAAGGAATCCGCCATTTTCAAGATAGATTCTTAGTCTTTTTGCTTCTTCATCACTTAAGACAATATTGCCGTGACCAGTAATAAATAGAAACGGATAAGAAAAAATCTCATCACTTTGTATGTCAACAAATTTATACTCGGGAATAGTTTTAATATTGGTATTTGCTGCAACAAATTTAAGAAGATTAACTTCGGCTGAAGGATCGTTGTACCAATCTCCGCCTCCGCCATACTTTAATCTTGCAATAGTAAATCCATCTTTTGCCTGAGCTAAAAGAATTCCTGAAGAAAAAAAGACTAAAAGTATTATGAAAATTCTGTTCATATTATTTTGTTAAAATCTGATTCAAAGATAAATCCTGCCTGAGAATAATTTAATGATAAAAATCAGTGCAGCATTTCAAAAAGTATAATGAAACTGAATTATAAAATTCAAATAAGTAGGAAACGTTCCCGTAAAAGTAAGTCCATAGTCAACGGCTATTCCTGTTTTTAATCCCTTAAGATTGAAATTTCTCAAATCGTAACCAGCAAGAAACGAAAGTGAAAGTCCATATTCCCATGAGTTTTTATCAACAAAAGTTCTGTCATTCAGCGTCATTAAACCTATTGATTCCTCAAGAAAAATTTTACTGTCGAAATACTGCGAAGTAACTCCTTTAAAACTAAAAGTAAGCATAGAAGGATAATAAGGATTTCTGTTGTTAGGCAGAAGTGCATTAATATCTTTCATAAAAGTAAAAGCAATTCTCGGAAAAACTTCTTCAAACAACGGGGTATCAGTTTCAATAAATAAACCTGTTGCAAATCCACCTACAGAAGGAGAAGTACTACTGAAGGAAGTTGCACCAACAAAGGTGCCGGCACTAAATTGAATCTGACTGAAAATTACAGCGTTAGATAAAAAAAGAAACAGGAGAATAATTTTTATTTTCAATTTAATCTTCCAATTTTGGTGCAACAAAATAAAGAGCACTTGAAGAAAATAAAAGGAAGCAATTATGGATAAACAATTATATCATTACAAAGCAAAAGTAGTTTCAGTGTATGACGGCGATACCTGCACAATTGACATTGATCTAGGACTTCACACTTGGATTCGTGGTGAAAAAATAAGACTAAACAGAATCAACGCACCAGAATTAAAAGGTAAAGATAGAAATAAAGGAATTGCCTCAAGAGATTTTTTAAAGGGTCTGATTTTAGATAAAGAAATCATTATAGAAACCATTAAAGATACAAAAGAAAAATACGGCAGATATCTTGGTGAAATCTGGTTGAAAGACTCGACAGGGAAATTCATCAACATTAATGATGAAATGGTTAAAAATAAATTTGCAAAGTATCAGAGGTATTAGAAGGAAAATTTTATGAGTAAAACATCCCAAATAATTTTTACAGTACAACTTGATGATAAAAATCTTCCACAGAAAATTGAATGGGAAGCTGATGATGCTGACTTCAAAGGAAAAAGAGAAGCTAAAACGCTTATGCTTTCTATCTGGGACAAACAGGATTCAGTTACTATGGGTATTGATTTATGGACGAAAGAAATGTTAGTTGATGATATGAATATACACTATCATCAGATTCTTGTTAAGCTTGCTGATACTTATCAAAGTGCTACCGGCAATAATGATGTCGCTTTGATGATTAAAAAATTTGCAGCTGAGTTTGCTGAAAAACTAAAACTCTTCAATTCATAGCAGCTGAATAAAAAGTAAATTTTTTAGTTTTCCTTTGAGAATTGTTCCATTGCAGCGGAATCTAAACTACAGCCACTAGATCACGATGGCACAAAGTTGAAAAGATAATTTTATAATTAAACCCATGAAAAAATCAGTTAATGAATGGAAGATTGGATAGTTAAATGAAAATATTTTTGATAATTGGCCATAGTTGAGAGCTATTCCAATTTTAAAAAAAAGGAAGCAAAAGCTTCCCTTGTAATTAAAAATATTTGATTAAGATTATCTTACTTTAATCTTATTGTCTCTTATAAGTTTTGCAATTTGAGCAGTGCCATTTTTATTTATGGTTTTAATCGCATTTGCTGAAAGCTTTAAGGTTACAAAACGATTAAGCTCCTGAACCCAGATTCTCTTTTTCTGTAAATTTGGTAAAAATCTTCTGTTAGTCTTGTTGTGAGCATGCGAAATACTGCTACCGTAAACAGGTCCTTTCCCTGTAACCTGACATCTTCTCGACATTTTTCTTACTCCTTATTAAAATTCCAATTTTGAGGAACAAATATAGAAAGTTTAATCTAAATCAGGAAATAATCTAAACAACTTTTTTAAAAAATATTCAAATAAAAATAACGATTGATGTTGACAATTATTTAAGAACTGATAAATTTATAATCAAAATCTTAAGCTTATCTGTTATTTCCTAAATTTAGAAAGGATGAACTATGGAATTCTATGAATTACATCCTGTTAACCCTCAAATCAGGTACATAAACAAAGCTATTGATGTTCTCCGTGAAGGCGGAATCGTAATATTTCCAACCGACACATATTATGGAATCGGTTGCGATCTTTACAACAAAGATGGAATAGAAAAATTACTCTCGATAAAAAATGAAACCAGCACAAAGCTTTTTAGTTTTATTTTTTCCGACTTCAAAGACATTAGTAAATATGCAAAGGTTTCGGATTATGCATTTAAAACTATGAAAAAGCTTTTGCCCGGACCATATACTTTTATCCTGCCGGCTGCTAAAGAAGTTCCTAAAAAACTCTGGAGTAAGAGAAAAACCGTTGGAATAAGAATGCCTGATCATAATGTATGCAAGCTTCTGGTATCAGGACTTGGAAATCCTATTGTAAGTACTAGCACGACCAATCGTTTAGGTGATCCGATTTTAGATCCTTATGAAATTAAAAATGTATTCAATTCACAGGTTGATTTAATGCTTGCATCAAGCAATCTGATTGCAGAACCTTCAAGCGTTATTGATTTAAGCGGTGAAGAACCGGTCATTATCAGAGAAGGCGCTGGTGATCTCAGCTTCTTTCAATAAATAGAGACTTCTAAAAAATTATTCTTCTGTCATCTTGAGCCTGTCGAAAGATGACATTTGATTATAAATCACACTTAGGCATCAGTTAGCTAACGGATCGGTGTGACATTTTTAATCTTCATAAACCAATTTTTCAGAAGTCTCTATATAATTATTTCTTTCTATAAACAAAATTTGAAGATGCCTGTGCTAAAGGAGTAAGGACAATCTGATTAATGTTAACGTGTCTTGGTCTGGTTGCTGCAAAAATTACTGCATCAGCAACATCATCAGGTGTTAATGGTTGAAGACCTTCGTAAACTTTCTTTGCACGTTGTTCATCGCCGTGAAATCTTACTTTACTGAATTCAGTTTCAACCATTCCGGGATCTACACTTGTAACCTTAATTCCTTTTTCCAATACATCAATTCTGAAAGATTGACTTAATGCTTTTACTGCAAACTTGGTTGCAACATAAACATTGCCCATTGGATATGGTTCGTGTCCGGCTGTTGAACCAATGTTAATTATGTGTCCGTATTCTCTTTCAACCATCTGGGGAACAACAACTCTCGACACATACAGTAAACCTTTTATGTTTGTATCAATCATTTCATCCCAGTCTTCAATTTTGCCTTCGTAAAATTTGTCTAATCCTCTGGCTAATCCGGCGTTATTAACAAGAATATCAATCGCTTTCCACTCGGGCGCAAGATTTTCGTAAAACGATTTTACTAAATTAAAATTTCTTACATCAAGACTGATAGGCAAAACCTTAATATTATTTTTACGAGTTAATTCATTTGAAAGTTTTTCTATTCTCTCTATCCTTCGTGCCGTGATGATAACATTAGCTTTTAGCTCAGCAAATTTTTTAGCACAAGCTTCGCCAATACCAGAAGAAGCTCCGGTTATAAGAACAATTTTTCCTTCTAGATTTTCCATAAAAAATTTCCCGATTAGTTAAATATTCCTGGAATTTGAAAACCACATTTGGTGCATTTGCCTTTGTCGAAGTGATGAAATTTTATGTTGTGCCAGTTTCTTTCGATAAGAAGAGAACCACACTTTTCACAAAATGTTGATTGATTTTTAGCATCAAGTACATTTCCAACATAGCAATATTTTATTCCTTCTGTTTCAGCTATTCTCTTCGCTCTAAGCAATGTTGAATGCGGAGTTGGAGATTTATCTTTCATCTTAAAGTCAGGATGAAAAGCTGTAAAATGTAAAGGAACAGAATCGCCAAGATTTTTAAGTATCCATTGGCATTCCTGTTTGATCTCATCATCAGAATCATTTTCACCTGGAATTAATAAAGTCGTTAATTCAATCCACACATTTGTTTCGTGTTTAAGCCAGTAAATTGTATCAAGCACATAATCGAGATGAGAGAAAGTATTCTTAAAATAAAATCGCTCGGTGAATCCTTTTAAGTCCACATTAGCAGCATCAATGTATTGATAAATTTCTTTTCGCGCTTCTTTATCAATATAACCGGCAGTTACCATTACATTTTTTATTCCTTCTTCACGAGCGAGTTTTGAAATATCAATTACATACTCGCCAAAGATAGTTGGATCGTTATAGGTATATGCAATAGACGGAGTACGATATTTTTTTGCAAGAGCAATTACATCTTCAGGTGAAGCTTCAACAGAATAGGTTTCATCAAGTTTTGCTTTGCTGATTGACCAGTTCTGACAGAATTTGCAGCCGAGATTACAACCAGCTGTTCCGAATGAAAGTATGGAAGTTCCTGGCAGAAAATGATTCAATGGTTTTTTCTCGATTGGATCAATTGCAAATCCTGTTGGTTTGCCATATCCAATAGAATAAAGTTTTCCACCGATGTTTTGTCTTATATAGCAGAAACCCGGTTGTCCTTCACCGATTTCACAATATCTTGGACATAATGTACAGAGAATTTTTCCTCTGTCTGTAGGTTTCCACCATTTAGCTTCTTTTAATTCAGAAGTTCTCATATTACATCACCTCAAATCTTATCCAATTAGTTCTGCTTTTTTCGGAATATGGTGCGCCTGCTGTAAATATAAGTAGATCACCGGTTTTAGCAAGTCCTGAATTAAGTATTGAATTTTTTGCTTCTTCAATTGCGATATGTTCTTTATCAATTTTTTCAGAAAAAATGGGAATAACTCCCCAATGCAGAGAAAGATTATTCATTGTATTAAAATTATTTGACACAGCTATAATCTTTGCTTTAGGTCTATATTTGGAAATTAATCTTGCTGTTCTTCCTTTTTCAGTAAACACAACAATTGCCTGTGCATTAATCTGTTGACTGATTGCAACCACAGCTCTACCAACTGAATCAAATAATCTTTCCTGTAGTGATTCAGGAGTTAAAAAATCAATGTCCTTCCTTATGAAAAAATTCTCTTCAGCATTTTTCAGAATATCATTCATTATTTGGACGGTTCTGACAGGAAATTTTCCTACTGAAGTTTCGCCGCTAAGCATAACTACATCTGTTCCATCCCATACAGCATTAGCAACATCTGATGCTTCGGCTCTTGTTGGAATTGGCGAGTTAATCATTGATTCAAGCATTTGTGTTGCTGTTATCACCATTTTACCGGCAGCATTGCATTTTTTAATTATTGATTTTTGTAAAATCGGAACTTCCTGAGGCGGAAGCTCTACTCCCAAATCACCGCGCGCAATCATAATTCCATCGGCGATTTTTAATATTTCATCAATTTGCTCTACAGCTTCTCTCTTTTCGATTTTAGCAATTACCGGAATTTCTTTGCCTTTCATCAGCAACCAGTTTTTAAGTTCAATTACATCTTCTGCACTTCGTACAAAAGAAAGCGCGATGAAATCAACCCGATGCTTAAGAGCAAATTCAAGGTTTTCGTAATCTTTTTCAGTAATTGATGGAGTAGTTAATTTCATTCCAGGAAGATTCATTCCTTTTCTTGGTTTTAGAATTCCACCATTTATAACATTACATATAACCGAATTTTCAGTCTTATCAACTATGGATAAACGGATTAGTCCATCATCAATCAGAATTAAGTTACCAATTTCTGCATCACGTGGAAGAAACTGGTATGTAGTTGAAATTATATTTTTAGTTCCTAAAATTTTTTCCGTCGTAATTTCGATTGTGTCATTTTCATTTAATTGAATTGATGGCTCAGCCAAATCGCCAATTCTGATTTTAGGTCCTTGTAAATCAATCAGCACAGCAAGAGGAGTTTTTTCATCCACACAGGCAAGATAAAGGTTGTTATAAACTTCTTCGAAAAATTTATAATCGCCGTGAGAAAAGTTTAATCTAATTCCATCTATTCCGGCATAAATTAAATTCTTAATCTGTTCTGCAGATGATGTTGCAGGACCGATTGTTGCAAGTATTTTTGTCTTTGCGATATGTTCCACTGCTTCAGGCATTATTTCTTACTCTTCTTTTTTTGTTGATTATTATTCTGAGTTCTTATCTGTCGGGATTTTTCATAAAGCTCTTTTATCCTTTTCTCTACGAGATAAAAGACAGAACCAACTTCGTAACCTTTGGCTGTTTTCCTTCCGGCTTTTACTCCGGTTAATATTTCTATTCCTTCTTCAACGCGGGAAATCGGATAGAGATGAAAAGTACCTTTCTTAACAGCATCAATAACTTCTTCCTTAAGCATTAAATCTCTTATGTTCTGAACCGGAAAAATTACTCCCTGTGTTCCTGTTAATCCCTGTAATTTACAAATGTCATAGAATCCTTCAATCTTTTCATTCACTCCGCCAATTGGTTGTACATCACCTTTTTGATTGAGCGAGCCGGTAACAGCAATTGATTGCTTCAGCGGCAGATTTGAAAGAACAGAAAGTAATGCAAAAATTTCAGTACACGAAGCACTGTCTCCTTCAACCATTCCATACGACTGCTCGAAAACAAGATTTGCATTGAACGATAAAGGCATATCCTGACCAAAGGTCTCACGAAAATATCCTGAGATTATTAAAACCCCTTTGTTGTAATGTCTTCCACTCATTCCGGCTTCGCGTTCAACATTTATAATTGCACCGCTGCCAAGTGAAACAGTTGCAGTAATTCTTGTTGGTCTTCCAAACGAATAAAAATCTGCATCGTAAACAGCAAGCCCGTTAATCTGCCCGACTCTTTCACCCTGAGTATCAATAAGAATCAGATTGTCTTTATACATTTCAGTAATTTTAGATTCAAGCATTCCGTGTCTGTCTTTTGCCATTCTATAAGCTTTCTGAACATGATAATCATTTACAATTTTTTGTCCGTCGTCTTTTGCCCAGAAACTTGCTTCACGCATTACATCAGCAATTCGTGAAAATCTTGTACTGAGTTTATCTTGTCTGCCTGCAAAGATTGCACTGATTTCCATCAGATATGCAATTGCGGATTTATCAAACTCAAGAAGATTTTCTTCCTTAATTAATTTTTTAATTACCTTGGCATATTCCTGAATGTTGTGGTCAGTTCTATTAATTTCATAATCAAAGTCAGCTTTTACTTTGAACATTTTTTTGAAATCATATTCGCGTTCACTCAGGTAGGAATATATAATCTGACTGCCAATCAGAATAACTTTTGTATCAATTTCAATTGGCTGAGGTTTAAGTGAAGTAGATGAAATTGAAAATAAGAAAGGGGATTCCTGAATTTCAAGTTTATTGTAAGTGAGAACTCTTTTAAGAGTTTTCCAGACTCCTGGTTCTTCAAAAAGATGAAGAACATTTAGTACAAGATATCCACCGTTTGCTTTAAGCAATGAGCCGGCTTTTATGTTTGTGTAATCGCTGTACCAGCCTCCGTGACCATCACTCACACGCTCAATTGTTCCAAATAAATTAACATAAGTCGGATTTGTTTCAATTATTACCGGACATTCTTCAGTTTCACTGTTGTCAAGAATTATATTTACATCATAATCGCTGAAGTAATCAATTTCAACTCCTTGCTGAGTTGTTTCGCCCAAAGGTTTGGCTCCTTTAAAGATTTGAATATTGTTAAGAATGTTTTCTTCAACCTGATTAAGAAAATTCAAAACTGAATTCGAACCATATTTTTCTTTTAGTCCTTCGAAAATTCCTTTAACAATTACTTCTGCACTTTCTCTTTCAAGCTGCTGAAGCTTCTCCTGAAATTCCTGACTTATCTTTAATCCTTTTTTGAACAGTAGTTGCAAATCCTGCTGATTATCCTGATACTTCCTGAAAATTTCCTGCGCTTGTTCTTTAGTAAGTTTGTTCTGATTTACAAGTTCTTCAATTTGAAATATTGGAACCGGATTTCCATCAATAAGAGGCAGAATATCGGGTCTTATAACTTCACCAACTTTAATTTGTCCGAGTGAAAATCCTTTCTTTCTCAACTCATTATCGAAGGCATTCATCAACTCCTGTTCTTTTTGGTTATAGTCATCAATTAGATTTTTCTTTCTTGTAAGATATAAATCACTTTCGAGTGCGAGAGGAATTCTTTGCTTTAGAATTTCAATTGCAGATTGTAAATCCTGACGAAATTCCTTTGCTCTTCCTTTCGGAAATTTTAAGAGCATTGGCTGATCAGGATTCTTAAAATTATTTACATAAGCATAATCGTAAAGCTCCGGACATTTAGCTGTAATTTTTTCAAGCATCTTTTTAATTGTAGTTGCTTTACCAGAACCTGAAAGACCGGCAATGTAGATATTGTAGCCAGGACTTCTCAAATCAACTCCAAGCCGTATTGCCTTCAATGCTCTTTCCTGTCCAAGTATTCCTTCAATAGGTTCGATATCTTCGGTTGATTCGAACTCGAAAATTTCCGGATTACATTTCCATCTGAGTTCTTCGGGCTTTAATTCTCTATGAGCAGGAGCTTTAGGATTTGCCATAATGTTTCCTCATATTTATTTTGGAGTGAGAGGAATGATATAGTTTAAATTAAATTTCTCTACATCAAACTAATCATTCTTTAAAATATTTTCAAAGACAGTTGGCAGGTATCTTCGGATGAATATTGAACAGGTTCGTCAATTATTCCCATTTATAAAAAATGGGATTATTTATTTAAATCATGCATCAACGGCACCAGTTTCATCACTTGTAAGAGAAAAAATCTGCGAACTGTTGAAAGAAAAATCAGAAAGCAGAATAGATGATTACCAATCCTTTCTGAAAATTTATGAAGAAACAAAAAATCTTTTAGCTGAACTTATTAACACAAATCCTGATAGAATTGCTCTGATTGATAACACAAGCAACGGAATTAATATTCTGGCAACAGGAATTGAATGGAAATCCGGCGACAGAATATTGCTTAATGATATAGAATTTCCAGCGAATGTTTATCCGTTTCTGAATCTTAAAAAATTCGGAGTAGAAGTTGATTTTGTAAAATCAAAAAACGGAATAATTACAGCAGATGATTTGATCGAAAATGTTAAACCGGAAACAAAATTAATTTCAGTCAGTTTTGTTCAGTTTCTTTCCGGATATAAAATTGATCTTGAAATTCTCGGACAGTTTTGTCGTGAAAGAAATATTATACTCAGTGTTGATGGTATTCAGGGAATTGGTGCAATGAATTTTGATGTTCAGAAGTTTAATGTTGATTTTCTTTCATGCGGAACACAAAAATGGTTGTTTGGTGCACAGGGACTTGCTTTCATCTATCTTACAGAAGAGTTACAACGAAAGATTAAGCCGGCTTATTTAGGTTGGCTTTCAGTTGAGGATGCGTGGGATTTGTTAAATTATAAAATGGAGCTCAAATCAACAGCAAATGTTTTTCAAGGAGGAACTCTAAATACTTTAGGAATTTATATTTTTAACACTTCTCTAAAACTTCTGAAAGATTTCGGTTTTGATAAAATAGAAGAAAGAGTTATATCAAATACAAAATATCTTCGTAAAAGATTAAACGAAACTGGCATCAGTTGTTTGATTGATGAAGTTGGTGAAAAGTATTTTTCAGGAATTACAACTTTTAAGGTTGATGACTCTGAAAAGCTTTTCAAATTTCTTGAGGATAAAAAAATTGTTTGCTCTTTAAGAGAAGGATACATAAGATTATCACCACATTTTTATAATACTTTTGAAGATATTGATTTTGTTGTAAATTCAATTCAGGAATTCATAAATAAAAAGGTATGAGTATGAAAAAAATATTTTTCATTTTCTTCTTTGTGCTATTGACATTTGCTTTATTTGCACAGAATAAAGAAGAAAAAGTAAGATTAAGTCCAAAAGCAGAAGTGATGCAGGTTGTTGGTTTTACAGAAGTAAGAATAATTTACAGTCGGCCGGGTGTAAAGGGAAGAGAAATCTGGGGAGGTTTAGTGCCATACAATCAGGTTTGGCGTGCTGGCGCAAACGAAGCAACCAAATTTATTTTCAGCACTGATGTTTATATTGAAGGAAAATTATTAAAAGCCGGTTCTTATAGTTTCTTTGCAATTCCGGGAAAAAATGAATGGACACTTATATTCAATAAAGTTGCTGATCAATGGGGAGCTTTCGAATACAATGAAGCACAGGATGCTTTAAGAATTAAAGTTAAGCCCGAAAAAAGTATTACTCATCAGGAATGGCTTACTTATACTATTACCAAAACTTCAGATTATTCTGCTGTAGTAAGACTCGAATGGGAAAAATTAAAAGTACCGTTTAAGATTGAAGTGAAGCAATAACTTCTGTAAAAAAGAAAAAGGTTGTCTCAAAAATTTTTGTTTATCAGACTGTATAAGTTGAAGCCCGACACTTCCTTTAACTCAATGTAACACAAAAATTATTTTTTGAGGCAACCTAATCCTGACTCATCTAAAAAATTATCTTCTTATTATCTCCAACAACTCTTTTGTTTTTTCTTCCATCAATTTGTAGTTGCCGCGTGACTCAACATTAAGTCTGATTATCGGTTCTGTGTTAGACATTCTGAGATTGAAACGCCAATCAGGATATTCAACACTCAATCCATCTGTTTTGTCAATCTTTCCATCAGAGTAAAGTTTTTCAATCTCGGCAATTTTAGCAGCCGGATTTTCGATTGTTGAATTAATTTCTCCGGAACAAGGATAAGCGTTTATCATCTCTTCAACTAATTCGCTGAGCTTTTTGTTTTCTTCAGACATAAGCTGAAGTATTAAAAGAAATGGAATCATTCCGCTATCCGAATAGGCATTATCGCGGAAATAATGATGAGCAGACATTTCTCCGCCATAAATAGCATTAACTTCTCTCATTTTTTCTTTGATGAAAGCGTGTCCGCTTTTTGATTGAATAGCAACTCCGCCATATTTTTTTACTACATCAAGTGTGTTCCAAACTAATCGTGGATCGTGGACAATCTTTTCACCTGGATTTTTTAACAAAATAGATTTAGCAAGCAAACCAACAATGTAGTAACCTTCAATAAAGTTTCCTTTCTCATCAAAGAAAAAGCAACGGTCATAATCTCCATCCCAGGCAACGCCAAGATCGGCTTTATTTTTTAGTACAGCATCAATTGTTGATTGTCTGTTTTCAGGAAGCAGTGGATTAGGTACTCCGTTTGGAAATTCAGAATCAGGTTCATTAAAGATTTTAATTAGTTTTACTGGCAGAAGAGGTTCTAATTTATCTAATGCTAAACCTGCACAACCATTACCAGCATTTGCAACAACAGTGAATGGTTTTATTTTATTCGGGTCATAAAATTTTCTCAGGTTTTTTATAAAGTCATCCATTACATCTTTTTTGATAACTTTTCCTTTCTTACCAGAGACAGGATCAAATGCGTTTGTTAAGATCATTCTTTCAACTTCATTTAAACCGCTGCTATAACCAACGGGAACTGAATCACGCTTTACGAATTTCATTCCATTGTATTCAGGCGGATTATGACTTGCAGTAATCATAATTCCACCATCAGTATCAAGAAATGGAGTTGCGAAGTAAATCATCTCTGTTCCGCAAAGTCCTATATCAATTACATCAACACCGCTATCAGTTAATCCGTTTGCAAGTGCTTCACTAAGTTCTTCTGAAGATTTTCTTACATCGTGGCCAATAACAATTTTCTTTGCAGAAACTAACTTTGCGAATGCTCTTCCAATTTTATAAGCAAGTTCGGTATTAAGTTCAGATGGAACTTTGCCTCTTATGTCGTAAGCTTTGAAACTTTCTAATCTTTCCATAGATATCTCCTGTAAGAAATTTTAATCCGTGAATTATTTTTGGTTTTTTTACTCTTTAAAAATAGTTTTACTTTCCCACGCAATTTAAAGAAATATTTTTTGATAGAGACAGATTTTTACATGGACTTTTATCATGAAGGATATTAGTTTTTCACCCGTAATAATTTCGGAGAGAGTTATCGCTACTACTGATACAGTCAAATGGCACTTCGCTAAATGCAATAATTCAAAATGTAACTCAATCTTTCTGGTGCATCCTGAAGAAACACCCGGAGATTTGGGTTATCTTTGTCCAGATTGCAGCAGAAAAACAACAACTTCTCATATTGTGCAGTGTTCAAGCTGCAAAACAGTTTTGAACTTTATTCGGGTAGCACCTTATGAGGAAAAAGTTGTTTTTACGGTTCCCAAATGTTCTCATTGCATCGGTACAATTGAAGATGAATGGGAAGTTGAACCGTTATATCAGCCAGATTCTTATATCTGATTAGCAATCTGTTATTTTAATTATTATTTTTTTAATCGCCTAAGCGAAAGTGAATAATTCTATTCAATAGAATTATTATATCCAATCACTACATTCATCAAAATATATTACCATTCATCATCATTTTATGTAATTCAAAAATTAATTTTTCTTTATTTTTCCTGTCGGATATTTAATAAATAATAAAAAATTATAAGGTTGAATTATGTTAAAAAAATTCTCTCACTTATTTGTATTCATTCTTTTAATCTCTGTTTTGTTTCTGAATATTGGTTGCAGTTCAACTCAAACATTAACCACAACAGAAACAAAGAGTACAAATGTTCAGTCATCAGACTGGATGAATCTTGATACAGTTAAAGCCGGTCCGTTTGACACCGGAAAGATGTGGACATTCGAATATCCGCCAATAAAATATTTTGAATCTGAATATGGATTCAAACCAAGCCAGCAATGGTTTGATAATGTTCGAATGGCTGCTCTTAGATTTGCAAATTACTGCTCCGCATCTTTCGTTTCTGAAGATGGATTGGTTATGACAAACCATCATTGCGCACGCCAGAGTGTTACCCAGGTTACAAGAGAAGGCGAAGACCTTCATGCAAATGGATTTATTGCTGCAACTCTTGAAGATGAAAGACCTGTTCCCGGACTTTATGTTGATCAGATGGTTTTAGTAAAAGATGTTACTGATGAAGTTATGAAAGCCATAGAAGCAGCAAAAACTGATGAGGAAAGAGTTCAGCTTGAAGATGATATAATCCAGACTATTGAAGAACGCGAATCAAAAGCAACCGGTCTTGAGGTAGCCGTAACTAAACTTTATAACGGCGGAAGATATTCTTTATATGGTTATAAGAGATACAAAGATGTTCGTTTGGTTTTTGCTCCTGAAGATCAACTCGGATTTTTTGGCGGCGATCCTGATAACTTTACTTATCCTCGTTATAATCTTGATTGCTCATTCTTCCGTGTTTATGATGAAAATGGCAAACCGCTTAAAACAGAACATTTCTTCAAGTGGAGTGAAAACGGTGCAAAGGTTGGTGAACCTGTTTTTGTTGTTGGTAATCCCGGCAACACTGACAGATTGAATACTGTTGCTCAGCTTGAATTTATGAGAGATATTCAATATCCGAGAACTCTTGAATTACTTAATAGTTTGATTGTTCTATATAAAAACATGTTAAAAGAAAATCCTGAAAGGAAACTTCAGCTTCAGGATATGATTTTCAGTTTTGAAAATTCTAAAAAAGCTTTCGAGGGAATATTAAAAGGTTTAAGAGACCCGATTTTAATGAAACGAAAAATTGATTTTGAAGAGACCTTCAAATCAAAAGTCAAATCAAATCCGGATTTGAATAAAAAGTACGGTGACCTATGGGATAAGATTGCTAATATCAGACAAGAGCTAAGAGATGTTTCTAACAAAAACTTTGCTTTCGGAAAGAACAGATTTACAACACCGCAATATTTCTTTATTGCTGAACAAGTGATAGCTTTAGCCGAAGAATTGAAAAAACCTGAAAGCGAACGAGATGATTTATATAAAGGCGAAGAACTTGAAAACACAATTGCTTCTATCTTCCCAAAAGATTTTGATGCAAAGATGCAGAACAATCTTCTTCAGGCAAGAATTGATGTAATGGTGAAATACATTGGAATGAATGATCCGCTTGTTAAAAACTTCACAGGCGGAAAAACAGGAAAAGCTGCTCTTGATTATGTTCTTACAAAATCAAAAATCACAAGTCCTGAAAAGATTAAAGAGCTTGTAAACCAGGGACCTGATGCAATTCTTAAATCCGATGATCCATTTATTCAGTTCACCTTAAATTCAAAAGAAACTGTTGAGAAAATTCAGAAGAGAAATAAAGAATTGCTCGATCTTGAGGATAGCTATTCATCTCAACTCGGTAAAGCATTGTTTGAAGTTTACGGAACATCAATTCCACCAGATGCAACTTTCACATTAAGAATTTCCGATGGAGTTGTTGATGGTTTTCCATACAACGGAACTGTTGCACCACCATTTACTACCTTCTACGGAATGTATGACAGATATTATTCTTTCAACAAAGAATTTCCCTGGAATCTGCCTGAGAGATGGATAAATCCACCAGCAGATTTTGATCTTTCAACTCCGTTTAATTTTGTTTCTACTAACGATATTATTGGCGGAAACTCAGGTAGTCCTGTAATAAATAAAAATGCTGAGATAGTAGGACTTGCATTTGATGGAAACATTCAATCATTACCTGGTAATTTCATTTTCAGAACTGAAGAAAACAGAACTGTATCTGTTCATTCCAAAGGAATGGTTGAAGCTATTGATAAAGTTTATAAACTGAAGAGACTCAGCAGTGAATTAAAAAACGGTAAAATGCAGCAATAAGCTCTTTTGTCTTTCTCAACAAAAATTTTATGGCTGATCTGATAAACTTTCGGGTCAGCCATTTTTTATTCATGAATGAAAAGTTTATTCTTATTTTAGTATAGGATTATACACAACTTTTCGGAGGTTCGGGATGAAAAAATTATTTACTTCCGGCTTAGCCGTAATATTTTTCTTATTACTTCAATTAACTCTGCTTAATGCACAAACTCGTTCACTTACACCTGATGATTTATTCAAAATTAAAAATGTAAATGAAACTGTCTTTTCACCAGATGGAAAAATGATTGCTTATACTCTGACTGTTCCAAGGCCCTTGAATGAAGAGCCGGGCAGTAATTATAGTAATCTTTTTGTTTATAACATTGAAGAGAAAGAAAATGTTGGATTGCTGGCTAATCAGGTTACAGTTTCCTCGATACAATGGGATTCTGAATCTGAGAGAATTTATTTTTTGGCAAAACTCGGTGAACAAAAATCTAATCAGATTTACTATGTTGATGCTGATGGTGGTTCACCCAAATTAGTCACTAATGAAATATCTGATGTTCTTGCTTTCAAAATAAGTCCGGACGGAAAAAATATTGCATTCATTCGTCTGGAAGAAAAAAGTAAAGGTAAACAGCAAATGCTAAGCAAAGGATTTGATGCAGAAATTTATGAGGAGGAATTTCAACATAGAAATTTGTACTTGATGAATTTAAAGGATAAAACAGTTAAACAGTTAACCACTGCTTCATCAGTATTTGAATTTGAATGGTCACCTGATAGTAAAAATATTGCAGCAGCAATTGCAGATAAGAATCTTGTTGATGATTCTTACATGTTTAAAAGGTTATATGTTATTGACACTGAAACCGCATTAAAATATAAACTTGTTGATAATCCCGGTAAACTCACACAGTTTTCCTTTAGTCCCGATGGAAAAAAACTCGCATTTGTTTCTGCTTCAAGTGTTAATGATGCTGTTAGTGGAAGCCTTTTTATTTGCGAAGTTCCGAATACAAAACCATTCTCTCAGCTAAGAAATTACACAGAAGGATTTGAAGGTTCAGTGATAATGGTAAAATGGAAAGATGAAAACACTGTTTTCTTTTCATCTGAAGAGGGAGTTGACATTACCTTAAGAGAACAAAAAATTGATCAGAATCAGAGCAGATTGATAATTGATCCAGGTAGAGTTGTTTTCAGAAATTTCGATTTTATAAACAATATGATTTGCTTTGCAGGAAATACTAAAAGTCATCCTAATGAACTTTTCCTTTTTAATCCTGAGACCAGTGAGATTACAAAACTTACTAATCATAACAATTGGCTTGAGAATGTTAAGCTCGCTAAACAAGAAATGATTGAGTATTCGGCTAAAGACGGATTAAAGATACAAGGAGTTTTGATTTATCCTTTGAGTTATGAACAAGGGAAAAAGTATCCTTTAATAACATACATTCACGGTGGACCAGAAGCAGCCGTTCAAAACGGTTGGGAAACAAGTTATGGTTCTTGGGGACAATTTGCCGCAGCAAAGGACTATTTCGTTTTTATGCCTAACTATCGTGCCTCATCCGGTCGTGGAGTTGAATTTACTATGGCAGGTTTTGGTGATCTTGCAGGAAAAGAATTTGAAGATGTAATTGATGGAATTGATTTCCTGATTCAAAAAGGTTTTGTTGATAAGAATAAAGTCGGAATAGGCGGTGGTTCTTATGGCGGATATTTTTCTGCCTGGGCTGCAACTAAATACACAGATCGTTTTGCTGCTTCGGTTGTATTTGTTGGAATCTCAAATCAGATTTCAAAAAGGAATACAACAGATATTCCTTATGAAGATTATTATGTTCATTGGGGATTCTGGACTCATGAAAATGAACAACTTGTTTGGGAAAGAAGTCCTGTGCGTTATGCACACCAAAGTAAAACTCCGACTTTGATTTTGCATGGAAAGGAAGACCCGAGAGTTCATCCATCACAAAGTCTTGAACTTTATCGTGCATTAAAGTTGCACGGTAAAGCTCCGGTAAGATTAGTCTTTTATCCCGGACAAGGACATGGTAATAGTAAAAATACATCCCGATATGATTTTCTTGTGCGAACACTCGAATGGTTTGATTATTATCTGAAAAGTGATTATCCGAAAGACAGATTGCCATCAAAATATCTGGATTTTGATTAGCCGGAGTGTAAAATTTTTTTTCAGATTTCCGATAATTATTTAACTGCTTGAGAAAGTTTTGTATTAACTTAGTCACACAATTTAGTGTTGATAAAATTTTCAGTTTAATTATCTTGCGTCACAATTTTATAACTAATTATCGGGAGAAAAAATGTTCGGTTTCCTAAAAGTTAATGAGGAGGCAAAACGCATTAACTATGACCGACATATTGAAGAGAAAAGAAAAAAGAGAATGTTCGATATAGTTTTCTTTTCCATCTCTTTTATTTTGTTAAATCTTATTCTTTATTTTATTACTAAAGTCTAGTCGATTGATGAAAAACGGATCTGTTTACATAGAAACCTATGGCTGTCAGATGAATTTCGCTGATACAGAAATTGTCCTCGGCGTTCTAAAGAAACAAGGATATACTGTTGCTCAAAATCCTGAAGATGCTGATATCATTTTACTTAATACCTGCAGCATCAGAGATAATGCTGAACAAAGAATTTATGGAAGACTTGGTAACCTCAAAAATCTTAAAAACAAAAAACCGGAACTTGTACTTGGTATTCTTGGATGTATGGCTGAGCGATTAAGAAAAGATTTGATTGAAGAAAAGAAAATTGTTGATGTTGTTGTCGGTCCTGATGAATACAGAAGATTACCTGAATATATTGATGTTGCTTTTAATGGCGACAAAGGAATCGGAGTCAAACTTTCCCGCACAGAAACTTATGATGACATTGAACCTCATCGTGAAGATGGACTTTCTGCATGGATTTCTGTAATGCGTGGTTGTGATAAATTTTGTACTTTTTGTGTTGTACCATTCACTCGCGGAAGAGAAAGAAGCCGTTCTCTCAATTCAATTGTGAAAGAGATTGAAGACCTTTCTGCCCGTGGCTTTAAAGAAGTTACTTTGCTCGGCCAAAATGTAAATTCTTATCGTGATGGTGAAAATGATTTTGCTGATCTGCTTGCAGCATCTGCAAAAGTTGATCCTTCAATGAGAATTCGTTTTACAACTTCTCATCCACAAGATCTTTCTGATAAACTGCTGTACACAATTGCAGAACATCAGAACATTTGCAACTATATTCATCTTCCTGTTCAATCTGGTTCAAACAGAATACTTGAACTGATGAACAGAACTTATACAATTGAACATTATCTTAATCTTATCGAAAAGGCAAAGAAAATTATTCCTGGTGTTAGCTTTTCGACTGATATTATAGCCGGATTTCCAACTGAAACCTGGGAAGATCAACTTGCTACTCTGGAAGTAATGCGTCAGGTTCGTTATGATGGAGCTTATATGTTCAAATATTCTCCGCGCGAAGGAACAAAAGCTTATAAAATGGGTGATGATGTTCCTGAAGAAGTTAAAACAAAAAGACTGCAGGAAATAATTGATCTTCAACAGCAGATATCTTACGAAATAAATCAAAACTTAATTGGCAAAGAAGAAATTGTTTTGATTGAAGGCTTCAGCCGTAAATCAAATGAGTTTCTATCCGGAAGAACTGATACAAACAAAGTAACAATAATTCCTGCACAACCTGATATCAACCCCGGCGATTATGTCAGGGTGAAAATCAATAAAGCTACTTCTGCAACACTTTTCGGTGAATACATTTCGCACATCGTTTTTGAAAAGAACAGTGTTGTTCTTAGTGCCTAATACTGCTAATTTACCGCTGTAACAAAATATTTTTCTTTAATGATGAAACAATTTTTTATTGCAGCCTTATTATTTTCTTTTTCATTTACCTCTATCGCTTATTGTCAGGAAGTTGATATTGTACCTTATCTAAAACAGATAGAAAAAGGTGAGAGCAATAAAGTAAAAGAAATTCTTCCAAAGCTCAAAAAAGAAAATCCTAAAAGTGCCAACCTCATTTTTCTTGAAGGTGTTTTAACTGAAAATGGTCAGGAAGCAATTTCAATCTATCAGAACTTTATGGAAAAATATCCCAACAATTCATACGCAGATGCAGCACTTTACAGAATTTATTCATATTACTACGCACTTGGATTTTATGACACAGCGGGCAAAGTCTTAAAAAATCTCACTGACAAATATCCTGATTCACCTTATATCAAAATGGCTTTAAGTCAGGAAGAAGCCAGGCAGGAAGAAGAAACTCCGCTAATGAAAGATTTGAAAGACGAACAAGCTAAAGTGAATAATGAACTTAATTACAAGTTCACTATTCAGGCAGGGGCATTTGTTAAAATCGAGAATGCTCAGGGTTTAAAGAATGAATTGGAAAGCGAAGGAATTCCCTGCGAGATGAAAGAAAAAAATGTTGGTGGAACTACTTTTCATGTTGTGTATGCCGGAAAATTTCAAAACAGAAATGAAGCAGAAAAATTTCTGCAGCAGTTAAATTCGCGCTATAATCTTAATGGAAGAATTATAGAAAAAGAAAATAATTAGTAAGTGTTGAAAATTAAGTTTATAGGAACTGGCTCAGCAAAAGTTTCGCTCCGCCGAAATTTCACTTCTTTATTATTAGATACTGAAGATGAAAAAATACTTATCGATTGCGGCGATGGAATTTCCCGAGCATTACTTCAGCAAAATGTTGAGTTCAATTCAATAAATAAAATCCTGATCACACATCTTCATTCTGATCATTTCTCTGGATTATCAACTTTGCTTACGCAGTTCAAATTAGATGAACGGACTAATCCCGTTGAAATTATTTCCTGCAAAGAAAACATCCCAATAATAAAAAATTTCCTATTTAATTCATTCATTATTCCGGAAAGAATAAATTTTGAAATTAGATTTGTTGGTTTTGACTTTGATGAAGAATTCAGTCTTTCTGATAAATTAAAGTTTATTACCAGAAAAAACTCACATCTTTATAAATATGAATCCTATAAGAATTTGTACGATCTCTCATTAGCTTCTCCATCATTTTTATTCTATTACAACGGCTCGAAAATTTTATTTTCCTCAGACATTGGAAGTTGGGAAGATCTATTTTTATTTTCACCCCCGATCGATATTTTAATCTGTGAAATAACTCACATAGAAATTACCGTCCTGAAAGAGGTCTTTAAGAAACTCAATCCGTTTAAGACTTATCTAATTCACATTCCTGATGAAAAAGAATCAGAAATTGAAAATTTTTTGAATCAGAATAGAAATGATTTGGGACAAATTGACTTAGCTGCCGATGGCCAAGAGATTTTGATAGATTGATAAATTACCTTCATTAGAAAACATAAATATGCTATATTTACAGCCCGATTTTACAAAATGTCAGACAATTTATGACGCGCGAAGAATTTAAACAGAAATTTGGAATCATTGGTCGTTCGAAAGAGATAAATGATTTAGTTGATATCGTTATGCAGGTTGCTAAATCTGACATATCTGTTTTGCTTTACGGTGAAAGTGGAGTAGGTAAAGAAGTTTTTGCAAAAGCCATTCACGGTTACAGCAACAGAGCAGACAAACCTTTAATTAGTGTCAATTGCGGAGCTATTCCTGAAGGCATACTTGAAAGCGAATTATTCGGACATAAAAAAGGTTCTTTTACCGGTGCAGTTGAAACAAGAAAAGGTTATTTTGAATTAGCTGATGGCGGAACTTTGTTTCTTGATGAAATTGCTGAAATGCCGCTTACTACTCAGGTAAAATTACTCAGGGCGATTGAAACTCAGGAATTTATGAGAATTGGTGCTGAAACAGTTACAAAAGTTGATGTTCGGATTATTGCTGCTACCAATAAAGATTTGCAAAAAGAAGTTGAAGCCCGAAGATTCAGAGAAGATTTATATTTCAGATTAAAAGCAGTAACTCTGCACATTCCGCCGCTTCGTAACAGAAAAGTTGATATTGAACTTCTTGCTAATCATTTCCTGAAATCATTTTGTGAAGCTAATAAAATTCCTGTTCCAAAGATTACTGACGATGCTTTGGATATATTACTTGAATATCATTGGCCAGGTAATATAAGAGAATTGAAAAACACTATTGAAACTGCAGTTGCACTTCATCCCGGGAAAGATCTTACTGCCGAAGCTTTTTATCATCTGATGCCTGAAGTTGAAGTGCACGATGATAACAGAAATCTTCCTGTCTTTTTAAGAAAATCTCCGGAAGATGTTGACAGAGAACTTATCTACAGAGCTTTATTTGAATTGAAGAAAGATATCTTGGAACTAAAAGATATAGTTCTCAAACAGAATAATGAAATTAAATTGCATAAATCACCTGATTTGGACGAGATAATTTCTCTTGATGAATTAGAGAAAGAAGCAATAAAAAGAGCATTGGAAAAAACCCGCGGAAGTAAAAGGAAAGCTGCTAAATTGCTAAATATTAGTGAACGAACTTTGTATCGAAAGCTGAAAGAGTATGAGATTCAATAATATGCTGAAAATCAATTTTAAGAAATTCTCATTATTATTCTTATTGATTGCTTTAACACTTGTGCTTAATTTTACTGCGTGTTGTTCGTATTCGTTTACCGGAGCTTCAGTTCCTAAACATTTGAATACGATTGCAATTCCAATTGCTGATGATAAAAGTGGTTCTGCTGAAATCGGATTGAGGGAATCATTAACACAAAAACTGATTCAAAAATTTATTGATGATAATTCTTTACAAGTAACTGACAGAGTTAACGCTGATGCAATTCTTGAATGTACTGTCGTTTCGTTTAATGATGCTCCGGCAATTGTCTCGGCAGGTGAAAATGTTACTTCAAGACGAATCACAATTGGTGTAAAAGCATCTTACAGAGACTTAGTAAAAAAGGTTACTGTTTTTGATAAGACTTTCACTTCTTATGAGGATTATCCTCAGGGAGGAAGTTTATCAGACAGAAATAATGCAATCGAAAAAGTTCTTGATCAACTAACAGAAGATATCTTACTGGAAACTGTTTCAGGTTGGTAAAATAAAAGGAGAAGAAAAAATATGGATGATATAGTTTTAATTGGCTATTTTCTTTCATTAACAATTTTATTTGTGTTTGGTTTACACGGATTTATTATGCTGTTCTATCATAAAAAGTACAGAGATAATAATCCTGTTCCTAAACCACAAATTGATGAAAATGCTACAGTAACTATTCAGTTACCATTATACAATGAACTTTATGTTGCTGAAAGACTCATTAAAGCAACTTGTGAAATTGAATATCCAAAGGATAAACTGGAAATTCAGGTGCTTGACGATTCAACCGATGAAACAACTGAAATAGTTGCCAACATTGTTAAGCAGAAACAAGCTGAGGGATTTGATATTAAACATATCAGAAGAGGAACAAGAGAAGGTTTTAAAGCAGGTGCTTTGAAATACGGACTTGAAAGAGCAAAAGGTGAATTCGTTGCAATCTTTGATGCTGACTTTATTCCTCATAAAGATTTTCTGAAAAAAACTCTTTCATTTTTTACAGATGAAAAAGTTGGTTTGGTTCAAACCCGTTGGGAACATCTCAATGGCGATTATTCAATCCTTACCAAAGCTCAGGCATTGGCTCTCGATGGTCACTTTGTGATTGAACAAACTGTTAGAAATAAAGCTGGATTCTTTATCAACTTTAACGGAACCGGCGGTATCTGGAGAAAATCCTGTATTGAAGATGCAGGCAATTGGCATGCAGATACTCTCACCGAAGATCTTGATCTTAGTTACAGAGCTCAGTTAAAAGGCTGGCGATTTGTTTTCTTAAAAGACTTTACTTCTCCTGCAGAGCTTCCATCTGAAATTAATGCACTTAAATCACAGCAATTCAGATGGACTAAAGGCGCCGTAGAAACAGCTAAGAAAATTCTTCCATTGGTTTGGAAATCAGATATTCCACTTCGTGTTAAATTGCAATCAACATTTCATCTAACCAATAATCTTGTATTTCCATTTATACTTCTGGCAGCGATATTAAATGTTCCTTTAATCTTTATTAAAAACAGTGGTTCACACGAAGCATATTTTGCAATTATGTCAATTTTTGTTCTTGCATTTATAAGTTCATTCTTGTTTTATATGTATGCTCAGAAAGATATAAGAACCGATTGGAGAAAAAAGATTGTACTTTTCCCATTGTTTATGGCCGGCAGTATGGGATTTGCAGTGAATAATTCGCGTGCAGTTATTGAAGGATTACTTAATAGAAAAAGTGAGTTTGTAAGAACTCCTAAGTTTAAACTGGAAAGCGAAAAAGATTCCTGGATGGGCAAAAAATATCTTACCCGAAAAGTTGGATTCTCAGTTATTGTTGAAGCACTTCTTGCAGTTTATTGTTTGATAGGTGTTCTTTCATCAATTTACTTTATGGAACTTGCAGCTATTCCATTTCAGCTGTTATTCTTTTTAGGGTTTGCATTTGTTTCAATTACATCAATTAAACACGCATACGCTTCAAACAAAAAATAAATGTTCAAGAGTTCATCCGAAATATTTAATGAAAAGGTGAGTCTGATTTATGAGTACAATAAACAGACTCCCCTTTTTGTTCGGATGGCAAATATTCATCTCGAAAAAAATAATCCTCAGGAAGCACTAATAATTCTCAACGCCGGTCTAATTCATTATCCTGATCATCCGGTAGCTGTTTTTTTGATTGCAAAAGCTCATACTGCGTTAGGAAATTATTCTCAGGCAATTAAGTTTCTGAAAAAGGGCAGTGAATTAATCCACTCACCAAAAACATACGATTTTTATCTCAGAGAAATTGAAGCAATAAAAAAACAAAATGTTTTTTATGACATTGGAACCAAATCTGAAATAAGTTCTGAGATTAAGAAGGAAGAAAAAGATCTAACTTCAATTTTTCTAACTGATACTGTCAAAAAAATAGCTGAAGAATTAAAAGAAGCTGAAGATGTTCTTATTCATACAGATATAACGACACCTGAAAATACAACAATTACAATGATTGACGACAGTATGATAATTTCTGAAACACTTGCAAAGATTTATGTTAATCAAAGAGAATATCAGGAAGCTATTAGAATTTACGAAAAACTTAAAAAGAAAATGCCTGAGAAGTCACATTATTTCGATTCGAAAATCGGTGAGTTAAAATTAAAACTTGAAACTGATCAGGTATAAAACTCTTTTACCACAATTACTTCGAAATGAAGAATCTTCCCACAACCAAAAAACTTCCAAGAAAATTTTATAAAAGGCCGGTTCTGAAAGTAGCAAAAGATTTACTAGGTAAAATCATTGTTAAGCACGAGGGAAGAAAAGTTCTTGCCGGAAGAATTGTAGAAGTAGAAGCTTATGATGGCAGAATTGATGAAGCATCTCACTCTTTCAAAGGGAAGACAAAAAGAAATGAAGTAATGTTCCGCGAAGGCGGCTATTTTTATGTTTACTTTACTTACGGTGTTCATCATTGTTGTAATGTTGTTACAGGAGAAGAAGGTCACGGTGCAGCAGTGCTTATCCGTGCAATTGAACCAATTGAAGGAATTCGAACAATGGCGCTGCGAAGATTTGGAAAAAGAAAAATTGACGAAAAGCAATTTATAAATCTCACAAATGGTCCAGGAAAAATTTGTCAGGCATTTTCTTTTGATAGAACTCATTCTGGTTTAGATTTGACAGGCAGTAAAGTTTATATTATTGATATGCCGTCATTAAAAAAATCTCAAATAGGAATTTCAAAAAGAATTGGTATTTCCAAATCTACTGAATTACCATGGAGATTTTTTATTAGGAATAGTAAGTATCTTTCGAGATGAAAATTGAACCACAAAATATTTTAATTGTAAGAACCGATAGAATTGGTGATGTGGTTTTATCATTGCCACTTGCAAGAATTATTAAACAACATTATCCTAACGCACAAGTAACATTTCTGGTCAGAGCTTACACAAAAGCTTTAGTTGAGAACAATCACTTTATTGATGAAGTAATAATTCTTAAAGAAGAATCATCAAAGATTTTAATAGCGGAAAATGTTAAACAGTTAAAGCAGAAAAATTTTGATACAGCTATTGTAGTTTATCCGACTTTCAAAATTGCATTGATAGTATATCTTTCAGGAATTAAATATCGTGTAGGAAGTGGTTACAGGTTGTATTCTTTTCTGTTCAACAAAAAAGTCTATGAACACAGAAAAGATGCTGTTAAACACGAATTAGAGTATAATTTAAGTCTGTTATCTCAATTAGGTATTAACCACATTGGTGGCACAAATAATGTTTCGTTTGATCTCGATGTAAATAAAAGCTCTTTGAAAAAAGTTGAAAGTCTTCTCAGTTCTCTCGGGATAAACAAAGAAGAAAAATTTGTAATTGTTCATCCGGGAAGTGGTGGCAGCGCGGTAGATTTACCGATTGAAAAATTCGTCGAACTGGTTAAAATGCTTACAGACAAAAAGATTAAAGTTTTTCTAACCGGTTCTGAAAATGAAAAGGAAATTTGTAATAAGCTTGTATTGAATGAACTTACTTTCAATCTTGCGGGAAGATTGAGTCTTGAAGAACTTATTGCTTTAATAAGTAAAAGCTTTCTGCTTGTTGCAAATTCAACCGGTCCGATTCATATAGCTGCAGCTTTAGGTAAATATACATTTGGATTTTATCCTAAAGTTAAAGTCTGTTCAGCTAAGAGATGGGGACCTTATACAGAAAAGAAATTTATTTATGAACCCGAAATTGAATGTAACGATTGTACTGTTGAACAATGTGCAGAACTTAATTGTATGAACAGTATAAATGTTTCCCGTGTTTATAATGATATTATAAAAGTTCTTGAAAACCTAAATGGAGAATGAAAATGAAATCTAAATTATTCTTAATAATAATATTGATATTACAAACAACAATACTTGCATCTTTATCCGGGGATGAATTCAGGAAATTGCCAAATAAAGCATTCAAGGAAGGTGAAAAACTAACCTTCGATGTGAAATATGGATTTGTTACTGCAGGAATTGCAACGATGCAAATTCCGAAAATTAAAAGAATATCCGGAAGAGATGCTTATCATGTTACATTCGAAGTTAACTCAGTTCCAAGCTTTGATATTTTTTATAAAGTTCGCGATCGTTATGAAACTTATATAGATGTTGAAGGTCTTTTTCCATGGCGATTTGAACAGCATATCAGAGAAGGAAAATATTCACGGGACTTTTCAGCTTTCTTCGATCAACGCAAAGGAAAAGCTAAAACCACAGAAGGTGAGTATGATATTCCCAAGTATGTTCACGATATAGTTTCAGCATTTTATTTTGCAAGAACATTGGATTATTCAAATCTTAAAAAAGGAGATAAAATTCACTTACAGAATTTTTATAAAGATAAAGTTTATGATTTGGATGTTGTTTATCACGGAAAGGAAACAATTGAAGTTGCTGCAGGAAAATTTGATTGTATAATTGTTGAACCACTTGTGCAGGAAGGTGGTTTGTTTAAGAGTGAAGGGAACATTGTTATTTGGCTTACTGATGATGACATTAAAATGCCGGTTAGAGTAAAAACAAAAGTTGTAGTCGGTGCAATTGATGCTGACTTAACTTCTTACGAAGGTCTTGCCGGCCCATTGAAAGCCAAAAGAAAATAATTACTTAACATTAAAAAGTTTAGTCAGAAAAGAAGCTTCGGCTTCTTTTCTTTTTTTAGATTTGAGTAAACAACAGCTTATCTTTAACTTTGATTGTAATAAATCTATATTCTTAAAAAAATGAATGATGAATTAAATCAAAATCCGGATTTCCAAAATCCAAACGACTCTAACCAACAAAATGATGACAGTGAAAAAATTAAGTCGAACATTTCGCCAATTGCTGCAGCATTTATCGGATTAGTTGGCGGCTTTTTCCTTTATCAGTTTGTTGGCGGACTTTTATCCTTAATCGTTTTCGGATTTGACCTTGATAAAGCTCCAATAGATGGACTTCGTTTGATGACAATGGCTGGACAAATTCTGTTTATTCTTCTACCTGCACTTATCTTTTCTAAATTAATTTATGAAGATGTTGGTAAAATAATCAGACTACGAATTCCTGATTGGACTGAGATAATTTTGTTCGTTGTTGGAATTGGAATTCTGACGCCATTGTTACAGAGCTATTTATACATTCAGAATTATTACATTGAAGTTTGGGCAAAACACTCTGAATCAATTAACACATTAAAAAGTTTTTTCGATTCGCTTAATGAATTGGTAGATAAAACTTACGGAAATCTGCTTCGTGCATCGAACATTCCTGAACTTTTACTTGTAGTTCTTGTTGTTGCTGTTGTTCCTGCTGTTTCTGAGGAAGTAATGTTTCGTGGATTTATTCAGAGAAGTTTTGAAATGAAGATAAAACCATTTATTGCTGCTTTTCTTACTGCCGTATTTTTTAGTCTTTATCATTTTAATCCTTATGGTTTAATTCCCCTTGCGGTGTTGGGACTTTATTTTGGTTTTGCTGCTTACACTTCGAAAACTTTATTAATACCAGTGCTGTTGCATTTTCTGAATAACTTTACTGCAGTTATGCTTTACTATATAATTGGTAGTGAAGAACTTATTAAGTCAGATGTTTCTGCAAAATCTGGTGAAGATTTAGGATTTTATACTTTGGTTACAATTGCTTTAACCGTTGTATTTATCTTGCTTGTTGTAATGATAAAAAAATATTATTCTCAAAAACAATTAACATAGGAGGACTTATGCCGATTTGCCCGAATTGTAAATACGAATATGTAAATGGCATCACTAAATGTCCTGATTGTGGAGAAGATTTAGTAGCTGAGCTTCCTCCAGAAGTTGTACTGAATGAAGCTGATTGGGTTGTGGTTTACACAACTTCATTCGATTATGAAGCAGAAATGCTTAAAGGAAATCTCGAAAGCGCCGGCATTTCTGTTATGATTCTTTCGCAGAAAGACAGCAGTTTTCCTGCGCCTGGTGATTTATCAATCATAAAGCTTCTGGTTAAGAAAGAAGATGCAGATAATGCTGTTACTTTCTTGAATGAATTTAAAAAAAATCTTGAGTCTGAAGACGAGGAAGATGAAGCTTAGTAATACTGCAATCAGAATTATTGTATCAGTAATTGCGATTCCTTTAATATTAGGAGTTTCATACTTAGGCGAATGGTACTTTACAATTTTTGTTATTGCTATTTCACTCTTAGCATTTCACGAGTTTAGTTTTTTTGGTAAATCTAAATCAGCTTTTGTTAATTTACCTTTTGGTTTGATTGGTTTGATTTTTATTCTGATAAATCAATTCAAACCATTTGTTGATTTCAAAGTCCTACTGATTCTATGGTTTCTGCTCCTGCTTGTAATTGAATTATTCCGAAATAAAGAATCAGCTTTGTTGAATTTAAGTTTTACAACTTTTGGTTTTTTATACTTTGCTCTGATGGGAAGCAGTCTTATTGCAATAAGAGAATTTTATCCTAATGTTGATGAACTTTATTCACGAGGAGCATTTTTAATTTTCTCCATACTCGGTACAATCTGGATTTGTGATTCAGCTGCATTTTTCTTCGGAACTGCTTTGGGTAAGCATAAATTGTTTCCGAGAGTTAGTCCTAAAAAAAGTTGGGAAGGTGCAATTTTTGGATTTTTGTTTGCAATTCTAAGTATGATATTATTTCAAAAGATTTTCGTGAATTTTTTGTCTGTGAATACGGCAATTGCTTTGGGAATTATAATCGGAGTTTTCGGACAAACCGGAGACCTTGTTGAATCACTTCTTAAAAGAGATGCAGGAGTAAAAGATTCATCAAACTTAATTCCCGGTCACGGCGGAATATTCGATAGATTTGACTCATTATTATTCAGTGCGCCGTTTATTTATTACTATCTCTATTATTTTGGAAAATGAAAAGAAAAGAAAAAGTTTCAGTAATTACACTTGGTTGTTCTAAGAATACAGTTGATTCTGAAAGATTGATGCGACAAATTCAGCTTAATGATATTCCAATGATTGATGATCCGAATAAAGCTGATACAGTTATTATTAATACCTGTGGATTTATCGAAGCAGCAAAGGAAGAATCTATCAATACTATTCTTCAGGCAGTTGCTCTGAAAAATTCAGGCAGACTTAAAAAACTCATTGTTGCCGGTTGTCTGTCAGAACGATATATGAACGATTTAAAAAATGAAATTCCCGAAGTTGATGTTTATTTCGGTACAGAGAAATATGAAGAAATTATCAAAGAGCTTGGCGGAAAATTTAAATATGAATTGCTTGGTGAAAGATTACTTTCAACACCATCACACACTGCTTATCTGAAAATATCTGAAGGCTGCGATCATCCTTGTTCATTCTGCGCAATTCCTTTAATGCGCGGTAAACATCATTCCAAACCTTTAGAATCACTTCTTGAAGAAGCTGAATTTCTTGCTTCAAACGGAACTAAAGAACTAATACTTATTGCTCAGGATACAACTGACTATGGAAAAGATATTTACGGTAAAAAAAATCTTTCTGAACTTCTTACCAAGCTAAGTGAAATAAAAAAAATTGAGTGGATAAGACTTATGTATGCTTATCCTTCGCATTTTCCTGATGATGTTATTGAAGCTATTGCCAACAATCCCAAAATTCTGAAATATGTAGATATTCCGCTTCAGCATATTTCTGATGATGTTCTTAAATCAATGCGTCGCGGAGTTACTTCAAAACAAACTTACAACCTGCTTTATAAATTGAGAAAAACAATTCCAGATATTACATTAAGAACGACTTTTATAGTTGGTTATCCAAATGAGACTGAGAAAGATTTTCAACAGTTAATTGATTTTGTAAAAGAAATTAAATTTGACCGCGTTGGAACTTTTACTTTTAGTGTAGAAGAAAACACAAGCAGTTTTATTCTTGGAGATCCGATATCCAAAGAAGAAAAAGAAAGACGAAAAGAAATATTGATGGAAGTTCAAAGCCAGATTTCGCTTGAAAAAAATCAGTCGTTTCTTGGCAAAACATTAAAAGTACTTTTGGAGTCTAAAGAATCGGAATACTATGTTGGAAGATCTTACAGAGATGCTCCCGAAGTTGACGGCGAAGTTCTTTTCAAATCTGATAAAAAGTTAAAACCAGGTAATTTTTATGATGTTAAAATCACTGACTACGATGAATATGATTTATTTGGGGAAGTTATTTTAAGAGAGGAGAATTAAAAATGAAATCAATTATTTATCTGCTGATCTGTTTTAGTTTTTTAGTATCTGCGCAAGACCAGAATTACGAGAAAAATTTTAAGCATTCCTACGATGCTTTCTTCCATCAGGATTTTCTGAACTTCAGATCAGAAAAACCAGGAATGACAAAGGTTGATGTTTATATTCAGGTGCCGTACAAGAGTTTACAATTTATAAAAACCGGTCAGGGTTTTACTGCAAAATATTCTGTTGTGGTTTCAGTTTTTGATGAATCAAAGGATAAACTTATAGTTGAAAAAACCTGGAATGAAGCAATTAATGTTATTGATTTTGCACAAACAACTTCCAGATTGAATTATAATGTTGGTTTCAGATCGTTTGAACTTAAACCCGGAAATTATTTTTTCAGAACAGCTGTAATTGATAACGATTCGAAAAAGGAAATCAAATCCGAAAATACTTTTCGTGTTAGAGAATTTAATTCTGATCTTGACATCAGCGATATTCTGCTTGTAACCCGTTCAGAAGTGAAGAACAATCAGGTGATGCCAAACATTCCGAGAAATGTTACATTATCTGTTGGCGGATTGCAGTTCTTCTATGAAATTTATTCCTCTGATAGTTCCCAAAAGAATTGCACAGTTGATTACGAGATTTTGGATAAAGAATCCAAAGTGTTGTACAAAAAATCCGTACTTAAAGATATTGTATTCGGAAAAAATCAGGTTGTTGAATCACTTGATGATCTTCGGCTTGATTTAGGAACTTTTATTCTGAGAGTTACGCTGAAAGATGAGAACTTTAAAACAATAACTTCATTGAACAAATCATTTTTCTCCCGTTGGGTTGGTTTGCCAGGAAGTGTAACAGATATCGACAAAGCAATTTCACAAATGGTTTATATAGCCACACCTGATGAACTGAGTAAATTGAAAGATTCAAAAACCAATGAGGACAAGCTGAAAAACTTTTTGGAATTCTGGAAGAAAAAAGATCCATCTCCGAATAATGAAGAGAATGAAGTCTTCAATGAATATTTCAGAAGAGTGGCTTTTGCAAATGATAATTTTTCAAACTACAATGAAGGTTGGAGAACAGACAGGGGAATGGTTTATATAATTCTCGGAGCACCAAACAATATTGATCGTCATCCATTTGAGTATGACTCGAAGCCTTATGAAATATGGGAATACTATGAATTGAACCGAAGCTTTATCTTTCTTGATCAAACCGGCTTTGGTGATTATCGTTTAATTACTCCTTTAACCGGCGATTTATTCAGATATCGTTATTGATTCGTGATTTTAATTTATATAGCTGCACAATCAATTTGATTTTATGATTTTAATTATCACACTCAATCCTCTTCTCGAAAGAAGATTTTATTATCCTTCCGTTACTGAAGGTAAAGTAAACAGAAACGGTAAAGTACTTTTTCAAGCAGGCGGAAAAGGATTAAATGTTTCGCGTCAGTTAAAGAAATTTGGAATTGATTCTTACAATTTATTTTTCTCCGGCGGTAATGATGGAAAAATTATTCGTGACTGCCTTAAAAAAGAAGAATTACAATTCACTTCTGTTCACATCGAAGCTGAAACAAGACAAGCAGCAGTGATCATATCACATAATGATAAAAAAGTTACCTCATTCTTTTCTGAAAATCCCACAGTTACTGATAAAGAAATTGACGAAATGAAATCACGAATTGAAAAGATGATTCTTAATTGTGAGATGGTTGTCATTTCCGGAAGTTCACCTTCACCGAATGCTGATGAACTGATTCCTTTTACTATAAAATTAGCTAATGAGCTTGATAAAATTTCTGTATGCGATTACTACGGAAATAATTTTGATAAAGTTATTAATTCTTCACCGACTATTATGCACAATAATTTTAATGAGGTTGAAGAATCTCTGAACATCAAACTTCAGAACGAAAAACAAATTACAGATTTTCTGAACACACTTTATCAGAAAGGAATTAAAAGAGCATTTCTTACTAATGATGGAAATGAATTCTACGCACAGAACTTCGATTATCGTTATAAAATTTTACCGCCAAAAATAAATTCAATTGATTCTACAGGAAGCGGCGATGCTTTTGTTGCTGCGATTATTTATGCCTGGAGAAAAGGATTTGTATTTGATGAATCACTAAAGTTTGCAACAGCTTGTGGTGCATTAAATGCAGAATCATTTGAAGTATGTCAGGTTGCAATTGATGATATCATTTCACTAAAAGAAAAAGTGAAGATCGAACCAATCGGCAAGAAAATGAAAATAATAGATGATAGTCCGCATCAGGAATAAAATATTTTTACTTTTCTTTATTACAATAGTCTCAAATCTTTCAGCACAGAATGCTGTAATCAAATCAATTGAAATTCAGGGTAACAAATTCTTTGACAGAAATCAGTATTTAAACTGGATTGGAATAAATATTAATCAAAGAACCTTTCCGGGAATCACAGACACAGTCAAAAATCGTATTTCAAAAAATCTGATTCTGAATGGATTTCATCTTTTTGAAATTACTAAAGTTGAAACCGATACACTTGATTCAAATTCAGCAAAGATTTTTATTGAGTTAAAAGAAGATAAACCCACCGAAATTTCTTCCATTCAATTTATTGATGAAGATAGTTCTGATATTGACTTCCTTCGCTCTTCATTCAGTTTTCTGATTGGACAAGTTTTAACTCAGCAGGAATTTGAGAAGTCAGTTGAAAATGTGCTGAACTATTTTGAAGAGAATGGTTATCCTTTTATTAAAGTGATAATTAATTCAGTCTCACTAAAAAATGATACATCTAAAGACAAGACTATGGCTGATATTAAATTATCAGTGCAAAAAGGAAACTTAAGCAGAATTGATAAGGTTGAAATAAGAGGAAATAATTTCACCAATGAGAATGTGATAATAAGAGAACTTAGACTATCTAAAGGCGAAACATATTCACAAAAAAGAATTGATGAATTTCCTAAGCGGATAAACCGACTGAGATTTTTTGAACCTGTTCAAACACCTCAATATTATATCAACTCTAACGGTGAAGGTGTTTTGGTAATCGAAGTAAAAGAAAAACAAACTAATAATTTTGATGGAATAATTGGTTATATACCCGGCACAAAAGAGAATGAAAAAGGTTATCTGACAGGATTAGTAAACATTTCACTAAGAAATTTATTCGGAACGGGAAGAGCAGCTGCCTTGCGTTGGAATAAGTTCGGAAGAAATTCCCAGGAACTTGAATTAAAATATCTCGAACCCTGGCTTTTAAATTTACCATTTAATATTTCAGGCAATCTTTATCAGAGAATTCAGGATACAACTTATGTTCAAAGAAAGTTTAATGGTGAAATTGAATATCTTGCAACTGAAGACATTTCTGCTTCTTTAATTTTCGGAACTGAATCTGTTATTCCAACAGAAAGAACAATTCCTGTTTTTACAGTTTACAATTCATCAATAATAACTACTGGCTTGAATCTTAAAATTGATACCAGAGACGACCCTTATTCACCTATCTCCGGATTACTTTTCATTAATTCTTATTCGTTCAGTAGAAAAACAATCAATGGTCCTGCTCAGTTTATTACACCCAATCTAATCACCAAAATTGATTTACAAAGAATTGCCTTCGACTTTGATATATTCTTTCAGGTTTTTAGCCGACAAGTTTTTGCTCTGTCAGTGAATGGAAGAGAATTGCGCGGTCCTTCGTTTGAAAACAGTGACTTATTCAGACTCGGCGGCACATCAACATTGCGTGGTTACAGAGAAGAACAATTTCTTGGTTCGAGAATTTTCTGGTCAAATATTGAATACAGATTTCTTTTAACCCGCCGAACATTTGCTTTTGCATTTTTCGATACCGGTTACTATCTGCGCAATGCCGAGCTGGAGAGAAATATTCTTAAGGCAGAAGATTTTCTTTATGGTTATGGTTTAGGGCTTAATCTCGAAACCGGACTTGGTGTTTTAGCAGTTAGCTTTGCTCTTGGGCAAGGCGATTCTTTCACAGACGGGAAAATTCATTTCGGTTTAGTTAATGAATTTTGATTGAACCACTACATTCAAATAGTTTTGAACTGATGAAAAGATTTTTTTACTACATAAAACTCACTCGTCCGATTAATTGTCTGATTACTGCACTTGTTATTTTGGTTGGCGGGATTATTTCTTCATCTCAAAATTCCATTGAAATAAATTTGATCTTAGCTTCAATTGTTGCAGCTATAGTTGCTGCTTCAGGCAATGTTATTAATGATTTGTTTGATATTGAATTAGATAAAATTGCTCATCCCGATCGACCGCTTGCAAATGGTAATTTAAAGATTATCGAAGCAAAAATTATTTATATTGTTCTCATAATCATTACAATTTCAATTTCGTTAATTCTGAACCTTCAGCTTTTGATAATTACACTTTTTGCTTTAACCCTGCTTTACTTTTACTCTTTCTTACTTAAAAAAATTCCTTTGTTTGGGAATACTGTCATTGCTTTTCTTACAGCATTAGCTTTTTTGTTTGGTGGAATTGCAGTTGATAATATTTCGGGTGCAGTTATTCCCGCAATCTTTGCTTTCCTTATAAATCTTATTCGTGAGCTTGTAAAAGATGCCGAAGATTATGAAGGGGATAAAATTTATAATGTTAATACAATACCGATTAAATATGGAATGCAAAGAACAAAACAAATCGTATTGACAATTTCTGTTATTCTGATTGTCTTTACTTTTTATCCTTTCGTTGAAAGAATTTATAAGATAGAATATTTTGTTGTGGTTATGATAATTGTTAATCCAATTTTGATGTACTCACTGAAAAAACTTTTTGAAAACGATGATAAGAAAAATTTTCAGCAAATAAGTTATATTCTGAAATTCGATATGATATTTGGTTTAATAGCAATTTACATGGGCAAATGAAAAATATAGACAGAAAATATTTTAGAGACGGAATAAACTTCCTTGCAGGAGTAGATGAAGCAGGCAGAGGACCATTAGCCGGACCGGTTGTTGCAGCTTCAGTAATTCTTCCAAAAAATTTTCATCACAAAGAAATTGATGATTCAAAAAAACTATCGCATAAACAAAGAGAAAAACTTTTTGAGATTATAACTGAAAATGCAATCTGTTATTCTTTCTCTGTTATTTCTCATACAACTATCGATAAAATAAACATTTTAAATGCTTCGCTTCTTGCGATGAAAAAATCTGTTAATAAATTAAATCCGATTCCTGAGCTTGTTCTGGTTGATGGAAATAAAATTTTCAATTCCCGCCTTCAGATTATTCCGGTTGTAAAAGGTGATTCGCTTTCACAATCAATTGCTGCAGCATCCATAATTGCAAAAGTAATACGCGATAGAATGATGAATCGTTTAGCTGAAAAATATTCTTACTATGGCTGGGAACACAATAAAGGGTATCCGACAAAGCAGCACATAGAAGCGTTAATCAAATTTGGCGCAACGCCGGTTCATAGAAAAAGTTTTTTAAAAAAAATATTTGGCGAACAACAAACCGAAATTATTTTTCAATAGAAGATGGAATCAAAAGAAAATAAAAAATCTGTTGGCAATGAAGGTGAAGATATTGCCGCTCAATTTCTTTCGCAGAAAGGCTTTGAAATCGTTGAACGAAATTATTTTCACGGTCATGGAGAAATTGACATTATCGCAATTGATCCAAGAGATAATTATCTGGTTTTTGTTGAAGTAAAAACACGTTACTCATTGGAGTACGGTGATCCGGCTTATGCAATCAATAAAAAGAAAATGGGACAGATCAAGAAAATTGCAGAACTATATCTTGCCGATAAAAATATTCAGCAATGCGATTGCAGATTTGATGTTGTTACAGTGCTTTTGTCAGATCCAAATAATCCACAGATTGAGCATTACGAAAATGCTTTCTTCTAGTGTGATAGCATAACTTTTATCACGCTTCAAAATTATTTATTTTCACTAAAAGCAATTCAAAAAATCTTTATAAATAAGACTGAAAGCAGTGAACAAAAAGACTTCTACATCCGCTTACCTTAGTTCGATTGAAAATCGTCTGAATGAATTTTTTATAATGATTGCCGGCTTGTGGATTTTCACAGTTCAGTTTTTTCGATATGTTTTTGTACCACCTTACGAAGTGTATGAAATAAGAAAACATATGAATGAACTGGGAATTAAAACTTTACCGATTGTTAGTGTAACGGGATTTATAATCGGATTGGTGCTTGCAATGCAGACACAACCAGTACTTGCCAGATTCGGAGCTGAAGCTTATTTGCCGGGTTCAGTTGGAATTTCAATCGTACGCGAATTAGGTCCTGTAATCACGGCTTTGATTTTTGCAGGAAGAGTAAGCAGCGGAATTGGTGCCGAGCTTGGCTCAATGCGTGTTACTGAACAGATTGATGCAATGGAAGTTTCTGCTGTAGATCCGTTTAAGTATTTAGTTGTAACAAGAATTTTTGCCTGCACATTTATTCTTCCAATCTTAACAGTTTATGTAATCTTTATTGCACTTGCTGGTGCTTACATTGCAGTTGTTTTAGTTCAGAATATGACAATTGAATATTACACAAATGCTGTTCTTTACTCCGTAGAATTTGGTGATGCAATTCCTGGTGTTGCTAAAACATTTGTGTTCGGATATATAGTTGGTTTGGTTGGCTCTTACAAAGGTTATACTGCCACAAACGGAACAGAAGGTGTTGGAAGAGCTTCAACTACTGCTGTGGTTGTTTCATCTTTAATGATTTTAATTTTCGATATGATTCTTGTTAAAATAACATTGTGGCTTTGGCCAACATTCTGATATGGTTGAAATTAATAATCTTAAAAAAGCATTTAATAGTCACATTGTTCTTGATGATGTTTCTCTTTCTGTTGAAAAGGGAGAAAATCTTGTCGTATTTGGAAGAAGTGGAACAGGAAAAAGCGTTCTTCTGAAATGTATGGTTCGATTGATGGAACCGGATTCAGGTAAAATTATTATTGATGGCAAAGATGTTCTTTCACTTAATATCAAAGAGTTAAATGAACTAAGGAAACAAATCGGATTTCTTTTTCAGAGTGCTGCTTTATATGATTCGATGAGTGTAAGACAGAATCTTGAATTTCCTTTAATCCGGCATTTTAATTTTACTCCCGAAGAAAGAGAACAAAAAGTTATATCTGTGCTTGAGAAAGTTTCGCTTGTTGAAGCGATAGATAAAATGCCGTCAGAACTTTCAGGTGGAATGAAAAAAAGAATAGGACTTGCACGCTCAATAATTACTGAACCGAAACTTATGCTTTATGATGAACCTACAACCGGACTTGATCCGATAACATCAAAGGAAATTAGTTATCTTATTCTTGAACTTCAGAAATCATTGAATATGACTTCTGTTGTAGTTACTCACGATTTACTTTGTGCGGAGATAATTGCTGACAGAGCAATCGTATTGAATGAAGGAAAAGTTCAATATCAGGGAAGTATTCCTGAACTTACTTCTTCAAATGATCCATTTCTTAAAAACTTTTTCAGCCATGAATTCATAAAAGAAAACAATCAGGTGAACTAATGTTTAAAGATTTAACAGGTGCTAAACTTGGCATATTTATTTTTGTCGGAAGCGTTCTTCTTGTTGTTGGTATTTTTATGCTTGGCAACAAAGATCAGCTTTTTGTTTCTACCTTTACAATTCGGGCTTATTTCCAGAATACAGAAGGATTGAGGAATGGTGCTTCCGTCAGGTTTGGCGGAATTGATGTAGGAGCAGTTAAAGAAATAAAAATTATTCCTGATACTTCAGGCAGAGTTGAAGTAAGTATGAGAATAAAAGAAGAAGTAAGAAGATTTATTAAAAAAGATTCGCGCGCAAGTATTGAAACTGAAGGTTTGGTTGGAAATAAAGTTGTAATAATTACTATGGGCTCTGATAATGCTGAACCAATTTCTGACAACGGAATAATTTTATCGAAAGAACCTTTAAGCTTTGCAGATGTAATTGAGGAAACACAGGGAATTCTTGCTTACACAAAAGAGATGACAAAAAATCTTGCGGATATTGTCGGTAAAGTAAATAAAGGTGAAGGAACAATTGGAAAAATTCTTTATGATGAAGAACTTTATAATGCTGCAACAAACATTACAAAATCCGCTGATAAAAATTTAACTGCCATTACTGAAGATATGAGAAAAGTTATCGCTTTGTTTGATGATCTTGGTAAAGGTGTTGAAACGATTGTAAAAAATACAAATAATGTTGTAGCAGGCATCGACACACTTCTGCAAGGCGTTTCTGAAGGTAAAGGTGTTCTGGGCTCTTTACTAACTGATCAGGGAACAGAAGGCAAAAGCATAAATAAAATTCTTGATAATCTTGTTCAGATAAGTGAAGATACAAAAACAAGCGCCTCACGACTTGCAGAAAATATGGAAGCATTAAAACACAATTGGCTGTTCAAAAGTTATTTTGAGGAACGAGGCTATTGGGATAAGCAGGAATTTGAAAAACAAATTGATTTAAAATTGATTGAGCTAAATGAGAAAATTCAACTTCTGGATAAGAAAATCCTGGAATTGAAAGCTCTGGAAAATCAATAATTTCCTCATCATATCCTTTTAAGCGAAAAAATTTTTCTCACCTCACTTCAGGAATATTTTGTAAATTTAGAACCTGATAAAGTTGTAATTATATGTCAATCAAAGAAAAGAAAATAATTTTAAAAGGTGCCCGCGAGCATAATCTCAAAAATTTAAGTTTTGAAATTCCTCGTAATAAACTTGTTGTATTTACCGGAGTTAGTGGAAGCGGTAAATCATCTCTTGTGTTCGATACAATTTATGCAGAAGGTCAGAGAAGATATGTAGAAAGCTTATCATCTTACGCCCGTCAGTTTCTCGAACGAATGAACAAACCTGATGTTGATTTTATCCAAGGAATTTCACCTGCAGTTGCGATTGAACAAAAAACCGGCGCAAGAAATTCCCGTTCTACTGTTGGTACTACAACCGAAATTTATGATTACCTTCGTTTATTATTTGCGCGAATCGGTAAAACTATGTGCTTTCTTTGCGGAAATGAAGTAAAGAAAGCTACAACAAATACAGTAATCGAATGGCTGCAAAATCAACAGGATGGTTCAAGATTTTACCTCGCTTTCCCATTGCACGATCACGAAGGTCATTCTGTTAAAGAAGAAATTGAACTTATCAAGAGAAGAGGATTCTTCAGAATCTTTGCAAACAACGAGTATCACGATTTGAATGAAGAAAATTTTCTGCCTAAGAAAAAAGAAAATGTATTTATAGTAGTTGAGCGTTTCAAAATTGATAAAGATAATCTTAGTGATAAATTAGCTGATTCGATTGAAGTAACATTCAAAGAAGGTGAAAGCCGACTCGCTTTGATAAATGCTGATACAAAGGAGCTTAAAGAGTTCAACAAATTTTATGAATGCTGCGGAATAAAATACGAAGAACCTGAACCAAGATTCTTTTCTTTTAATAATCCGTTTGGTGCTTGTCCGGTTTGTCAGGGCTTCAGCAAAGTTATGGGAATTGATATGAATCTTGTGATTCCCAATCCTAATCTCAGTATAATGGAAGGCGCAATTGCACCATTCAAATCACCAAAGTACAGCACACATCAGCGGGATTTGATTCGCAATGCAAAGGATTATGGAATTCCATTAAATGTCCCATTTAAGAATTTAACTGAAGAGCAAGTTCGTCTGATTCGAAAGGGTTTCGGAAGTTATGTTGGAATCGATGAATTCTTTGAAGAGTTAGAACGATACACCTATAAAATGCACATAAGAGTTTTCCTTAGCAGATATCGTGGTTATACTACCTGTCACGCCTGCAAAGGTGCCAGACTGAGAAGAGAAGCTCTACAGGTTAAAGTTGGTGGTAAATCGATACACGAAATTGTTCAGATGCCAATTGAACAATCACTAAAATTTTTTGAACAGCTTGAACTTTCAGAATACGATTATCTTGTTGCAGAAAGAGTTCTTCAGGAAATAATTAAGCGATTAACTTTTCTGAATAATGTTGGAATTGGTTATCTGACTTTAGACAGAATTAGCAACACCCTATCTGGTGGTGAAACACAGAGAATTAATCTTGCAACTTCTCTTGGTTCTGCTTTGGTGGGAACTCTTTATGTTCTCGATGAACCAAGCATTGGTTTACATCCACGAGATAATTCCAGACTTATCAACATATTGAAAAATCTTCGTGATATAGGAAATACTGTATTAGTTGTTGAACACGATGCTGAAATGATGCGCGAAGCTGATTTGATTTTTGATCTTGGTCCTGAAGCCGGAGTTAAAGGCGGAGAAATTGTTGCATCAGGAACTTATCAGGATATACTGAAGAACGATAAATCACTGACAGGAAAATATCTTTCAGGAAAACTTTCCATTCCTTTGCCTGAAGCAAGAAATACTTCATTGACAAAAAGTATAAAAATATTCGGTGCCAGAGAAAACAATCTGAAAAATATTAATGTTGAAATTCCTCTAAACAAATTTGTTGTTGTTACAGGAGTAAGCGGCTCAGGCAAAAGTACTTTGGTTCATGATATTCTTTATGCAGGACTTGCAAAGTATTTCGGTATGGCTCCGGAATACATTGGCAAGTATGATGACATTAAAGGCGCTGAATATCTTGACGATGTTGTAATTGTTGATCAATCTCCAATCGGAAAATCTCCACGCTCAAATCCGGCAAGCTATATTAAAGCATTTGAATTAATACGCGAGCTATTTGCTTCAACTCATCAGGCAAGAGCGAGAGGTTATAAACCCGGTTACTTCTCTTTTAATGTTCCGGGAGGAAGATGCGAAACTTGTCAAGGTGATGGATTTATTAAAGTTGAAATGCAGTTTCTTGCTGATTTATATCTTGAATGCGATGAATGTAATGGAACAAGATTTAAAAAAGAAGTTAGAGAAATTACATACAGAGGAAAAAATATAATTGATGTTCTGGATATGACTGTTTCAGAAGCAATTCAGTTTTTCAAAGGTGAAGATAAAATTGTTCGTACTCTTCAACTTCTGTCTGATGTTGGACTTGATTATATCAAACTTGGTCAACCATCAAATACATTGTCTGGTGGAGAAGCCCAAAGAATTAAACTTGCATCTCATCTCTCTGCTCAACGAGAAAAAAAACATGTTCTGTTCATTTTTGATGAACCAACAACTGGTTTGCATTTTCATGATATTTCGAAGTTATTGAATTGCTTTAAAATTCTTCTGGAAAGAAATAATTCAATTGTAATAATAGAACATAATCTCGATGTGATAAAATGTGCTGATTATATTATTGATCTCGGACCGGATGCTGGTGATAAAGGTGGCGAAATAATTGCTGCAGGAACTCCTGAAGAAATTGTTCAGGTCGAAAATTCCTGGACAGGAAAATATTTGAAAAGTTATCTGAATAACAGAAGCAATCATTTATGATCATTAAGTCAAAATATATTTTATCATTAATCTTAGCTGTTGTCCTTACAATTAATTTTTCAAACGCACAGAGCGATTCAACGATAGGAAAATTAACTGTAACAAAGTGGGCAGATAATAAATTATCAGCTTTTTCTTTTTCATTTGATGACGGATTAAAATCTCAGTATGTAAATGCACGAAATATTCTTAATCAATTTAATTTCAAAGGAACATTTTTTATTCTTCCACCATATCTGACTAATGGAGAACCGACAATTTGGAGATACGGCACCTGGCAAATGTTTCAGCAGCTTGCATCTGAACAAAATGAAATTGGCTCGCACACTTTGAATCATTATTATCTTACATCAATTCCATTAGGCGATACGTCAACTCCAAACACAGTATTTTATGAACTTTATCACTCTCAAAGAATTATCGAAGAAAGAATTCCTACTCAAAGATGTATTTCTCTTGCGTATCCATTTGCTGATCATAACTCCTCAGTTGATTCAGCAGCCGCACGCTTTTATGAAGCTGGCAGAGCAGTAGGAATTGACGCCAATAATTCAATTCTCAATGAACCACAATTTTTCTCGTTGAAGTCTTATCCCGTTCACTTCAGCTTACCCAGAAATTCTTTAGATGATGATCTTGACGAACTTTATTCTTTTATGGATTGGACACAAAACTCCATCGAGCAAAATCGCTGGGCAATAATGATGGTACATGAAGTAGTTCCATTTACAGAATTAGTTGATTTAGTAAATCAGGGAAATTATGAACCAATTTCTAATGAATGGTTTACAGATTATTGCAGTTGGTTAAAATGGAAATCAGACAGTTTGCAAGTTTGGGTTGCAACTATTGGTGAAGTAACAAAATATATTCGTGAGCGGCAAAATTATAACTACAACATTGTTGAAATAACTGACAGCACAATTCTCATTAATCTTACAGATAATCTTGATGATGAAATTTATAATTATCCACTTAGTTGCTTCATTAAAATTCCAAATGATTGGGAAGTTGTAAGATTCACGCAAAACAATTTGAGCGAAACTTTAATTCCTGTTTCAACTGATTCAGGAAATTATGTATTAGCTAAAATTATTCCTGATGGATGTAAAGTAACATTAAAATCAACTTCACCCAATTCGATTGATATTTTGAATGATATCATTTCAGAGTTCAAACTTGAACAGAACTATCCAAACCCCTTTAATCCAACAACAAAAATCAGATATTCAATTCCAGCCTCACCTAAATCCTCTCCAAAGGAGAGGACTTTGAATGAAGTGAGAATAAAGGTATATGATATTTTGGGCAATGAAATTGTAACATTAGTAGATGAACAAAAAGAAGCAGGATATTACGAAGTAGAATTTGCTGCAACTCAGCTTGCAAGCGGAGTATATATCTATCGTTTACAGACTGGTAACTTTGTTTCAGCAAAGAAGATGCTGTTGCTGAGATAAGAATACAATCGTAGCTCAGCTCTCCAGAGCTGAGCAATAGTTAGGTTATGCCTGAGTAAGAACACTTAAAAAGAACAAGTTGTAAAATAATTTTACAAAAACGGGGATAAGAAAGAAAAAAGATTAGAAAAAATTTAATTGAGCTATTGACAATAAGGGAACAGATAAATTAAGTTTTGTTTAGAGAAAGCAAAAGACAAAGCAAGCAATAAAACAAACCAACGGAAGCAGCAATGGGAGAAATAAAAATCCTGCTTGACAGAATAAAAAATAATTTGCAAAAGTTATTCGTTATTCGTTATTCGTTATTAGTCTAACCATAATACACACAACCACAGCAACAGCACAGGTAATAATCAAAGAAAAAGTGGAGATAAAACCGCAACCGATAACTCCTGAGTATTCAGCACCAACATACACACCTTGCGGACCTTGGATAACATCATACGACAGGAATAATCCCTGGCAGGTAGTATGGAACAGCATTTCTTTTGCCCCTGACCCATATCAGCAGATGTTCAACTTTCAGGCTAACAGATATGGACCAGGACTTCAGCGCAGAACTTATAAATTCGACCCCGAAAAAACATACAACATCACACTGATACAGAGTAATGAGTATGCATATTTTACATATGGAGGATTTTACGATAATACAACAGGGAGTTGGGTACCTATACAATATGTTGGAACAGAACTAACAGGAGTGATTGGTTCAGATCTTGGGGCAACATCAATTTATGATTACACACAGGATTATCCGAACGGATTATATCATAATGAATCAAAATACAGATTAAGAATAAAAAGAGATGTACCATCAGGAACAGAAATAATAATGTCAGTATATGATGGAATGGAAACGATAAACTATCACACAAGAGTAGAAGTACCAACATTTACAATAGGAAGCATAACAGATGAAGATACGCTTCTTCACTACTATAGCAGAGAGGTAGAGTTCATATTAAACTTTCAGCACAGTTGTCAATTAGACGGATATGGAGGAGCATACCCGACAGGAATAAAATTTAATGTTGATATAATTCAGGGACAGGAATATGGGAATTTATATTATCCCGGCACAGTAGCAGACCCAGAACAATCAGGAGCATCAATAATAAACCTTGAAGATGAGTATGGACAGAGTATTTCAAACTATACAATAAAATTCAGAGCAGATGGAGTGCAACCCGATGAGCAGAATCCGGGAATAGTAACAATAAGATGCAGTGCAAATGATATGGATATAGCACCTGTAGAGATAAGTTTTCCAGTTAAGTACAATACAGATCCACCTGATGAGGGAGGCAGCATAGTAGTGGAATTTGATAAAGAGAACTACAAACCGGGAGAGACAGCGGTAGCAAATTGCAAATGGTTAACAGGATATGATGAATTGATAGATTTCCCGATAGATCAGAGATTCAGTGTAGAAATAACAGGAGGAAGCGAATATGGAGTATTGCAAGATGCTGAAACGGGAGTAGTATCAAACATATTGGAAGATGTAAGTAACGGCTTTAGGGTGATTACCGCAGCAGAAATAGCAGAAGAAGAAGAAAGGATAATACTAAAGGTAAGAACAACAGTAGGAGGAGGCATACCAACAAGGGCATTAAAACAAAACGATTTAGAAGCAGAAGAACGAAACAACAGAGGAGATAATAGCAAAATAACACCGGAATTATTAGTAATAGGCGGAGAGGAAATAATCGGTTATGGAACAGTTTTGGTAAAGAAGGTTGAGTGCTCACCTTTGTGTATAGGAGAACCACCATTTACTAACATCTTAATTAAAAGACTGTATAATGTTTATTTTGAACCTTGTGAAGATAGGGATAAAGATCCAACTACTTTAGAACTAGGTGGTTTCACACCAGTTAAAGGTAAAGACAAATGGAGAAATCCATCTTATTTTCACCCTTGCTTTGATGGTGTTAAACAAGCTTGGAGATTTTATATGGATGATATTCAATTAAATATTACAGTTGATTTTTGTCAGAATTATTTAAGTCGATATATAGTTATCAACAATATTTCTGAAGTTGACTCTAATGAGGTTTGCGATGCAGTAAAGGATTTTAAGAATCACGAATTTTATCCATTAAAAGTTAGAAACGGAGGTTATATCATTATGGAACTCCTGAAAAAACATGAGGAGATTCACGAAAGAGTATATTTTGAATATATGACTGAAAATAAAGAAGATTTTGATCGTATATTATTTGAATTTCAACCAACTTGCGAAGAATATCCAAATCAAATATTAGCCTATGCTGGAGCTTTAGAAAAGCTAGACCCATTGATCAATTCTTACTTTTCAAAGAACTATGAGAAATGGCTAGATGCTATGGGATGGACGGAGCCAATTGATAAATTAAAAAGAAAAAAAGATGAAGAAGACACACATAAACATCCGGAAGTTCAAGCAATATGGAAAAATTATATTAAATCTTTAGAAGTCTTATATCCATCCAAATATAAAAAATGCAAATAATTGTAAATTGAAATTTTAGAGGTTAAAATGAATAAAGTTGTTAGTTTTATTTTATTAAATCTGGTTTTGTTTTCAGCAAACTGTCTATCGCAAGGAATAACAAATGAAGAAAAGGAAAGAATTATTGCTGATTTGGATAGTAGTGATTACATGACAAGATATTGGGCAATAGATGCAATAGGCAGATATGAAATTATTGAAGCTGTGCCCAAGCTTGAATCAATTTTTTGGCAGCAAGAACCTCAACTTCAAAGTTACATATTGAAGAGATTGTTAAGTCTAAACTCAACGAATACATATAGTATCGCAAAAGCTTTTTTAGATTCCATTCCAAATTATAATTACGAAAAAACAATGATCACGCCTTTAGATTTGCAAGTTATAGCTACATATTTACTATTTAACTATGCAGACTATTCAACTGTTGATTATGTGTTTCAAATAATTGAACGAGATAAACCAAAAAATCAAATCGACCCTTTGGCAAAGAGTTTATTGCCAAAGATTATTGAAAACTTACCCATTTATGCAGAACAAGCAAAACAAGAATTAATTTATTTAGTTAATAATCAGAACACTCGGTATTCTGATAGGACTTTATCTCTTCTGTACTTATCAAACATTTATGGACAAGAGATCTTGCCGCTGATTGAAACGTCATTTACAAGTGATCAAGATCCAATTGTAAGAAGTTCAGCACTGGAACTATTATTCGAGAATAATGATCCTGGCTTAAATCAATTAATAAAAGATAGACTTCTGACTGACCCTGAACCTACATTAAGGTATAAATTTGCTACAACCCTGTTAGATAGTTTTGGAACCCCTTCAGATTATCGAGCTGTTTTAGAATATCATGCAGAGGAAACAAATGAGGTCAATAAAACATTATTGTATTATGATCTTAATACATTTAAACCACCGAAATTGGATACCTTAATATCAATCACTACTGTTCTAGATACATTGTTCAGTTATTCAAATCAGTGCTTTTACTATGCTTGGCTCGGCGATTTAACATTCTCCAACGAACTTAAAAGCATACTAACAACAGCAAAAGCAAACTTACAAAACGGCGATTCACTCGCTTGTGCTGTCCAAGTAAAAGCATTCCAGGATTTAGTGGACAATGTTTATAAAGATTCACTCAACACAGACCCACGTTTTGTTACGATAGAGGGCTGGAAGTTTCTCTACTGGAACGCACAGTATATTCTCGACAGGTTACCTGAGATACCAATTACTCTTCCACCAGATATTCAAGTTATCAATCCCGCAATGAGTTTAGTCAATCCCGGTGCATTTACAATGGCAGTAAAAGGAACAGGATTTACAACTAACTCTGTTGTTTACTTTAATGGAAATGCAAGAGCAACAACGTTTGTTTCAGACAGCGTACTTAATACACAAATACTTTCAACAGATGTAAGTGTCGCAGGTAATTTCCCTGTCTGGGTAAGCGACGGTGCAACAAACAGTGATACACTTATTTATAAAGTAGTAAGCACATTGCCTCAGCCGGTTCGTCCAGTACTTGAGTGTGTAAAGAACAACGGAGACGGCACATACACAGCATTCTTTGGTTACAAGAATGATAACAATGTAAGTGTTTACATACCTGTAGGAAACAAGAACAAGTTTACCCCAACTCCGCAGGACAGAGGACAACCGAGAGTGTTTGAGCCGGGAAGACACTATAAAGTCTTTACAGTAAACTTTAACGGCAGCAACCTTGTATGGACACTGAATGGAAGGACATCAACGGCAAGCAGTAATTCAGAGCCGTGCAATTAAGAATTTAGAATTAAGAATGTAGAATGTAGAATTAAAACTCAGTCGGACTCTGTGAAATAAAAATTCTCAGATAGAGAGTAAAAACAATAGAACAATGAAACAATTAAACAATGACGCTAAAATGAAAAATAAAACAATCACAACATTACTTATAATTTTACTCTCAATGTTAACCTATGCACAAAACACATACAATGTGCAGCCGGGAGTAAAGAACAACCATTTTCAGCTGGTTGGGTAACAGGTTAAGAATAACAACTGAAGAAGGAGAGTATTGTTTCTTGAGTGCATTTCAAAGTGAAAAGTATAAGGATGTTGAAGTAAAAGTTGAAAAGGTATATGAAATCCTTCTTGGAGAAACGAAATATTTTGCAGTAAAAAGAAAAACCGAAACCGGTGAATTAAAAATTGAAGAGATAAAGACAAATTATGGTGAAGAGCCAAAATTTCCTGCTGATGCGGATGGATGGGAATGGCAAAAATCAGATGTTTGGGGAAATGACCCAATAGAAAAACTAGGGACAAAATCTGGTGTTTATTGGGAAAAGAAATGGTTCAGAGGTTCGGATAATTCTAACCAACCTCTTGCTGATGGTATAATTAGATTAATTGGTAGGTATTGGGAGGAGGATAAAGAAGATGATTTTAAGATTAAATTAAAAACAAACACAAATTTTGGGATCGAATTGAAAATTGTACGACCAGCGAAACTCTTATCCGATGGACAGTCTGATAATTATTCTAAAGCAAGGGATGTTTTTGACAAGGAATATAGTATTGATTCTCTTTGCATTGTTTATGGAGGAAAATATGGAATACCTCCACAAATGTTAAAAGGACAAATGTACACTGAATCTGCGATAAAGGATTTTGGAGGGAATATTGGGAATGGATTTGCCCCATCATATCGTTATGAACCATATACTACTCAATTTGATAAAGAAGTTTTGAAAGAAATTCTAGATGCTAATGTTAACCCTTTTATTGTAACTAATACTTCAATGGGTAAACCGGGAGCTGCACCAGTACCAACTCCCCTTGAACATCGACACGTTTTATACACTCACTATTTCCAATACCCTGGAAAAACAGTATGGGATATAGTTAAAGAAAACTCAAGTTTGGAAGATGTTAATAACGAATCATCATTGTATGGATTTCAATATAAAGGAACCCCGCCAGATGAATTAAAGAAGGGACAGCTAAAATCTAATTCATATTCTATTGTTAATAATACTTATCAAGATTTTCTAAAAGGTCCTAAAGATAACGATGGAAAAAGAATGGGAGGATATGAGAAAGCAATTAAATTAAAATATAAATTAGATTTAAATTTTGAACTTCCTCTTCCTCAACAAATAGAAGCTAATGAATTAGCACGTGTAGCAACAATAGATTTCCTGAAAAATAAATTTAATGGGGGCTTAACTAATCATATTGCACAAACAAGAATCGCATCATCTTATGGATTATTACAGGTACTTTATACCACAGCATATAAAGAGCATAATTATCCTACAACTTATAATGATAGGCCTGAAAACCTAAATGAGGTTAGAATTGGTATGAATTACGCTGTTGAACACTTGAAAAAGCTATTTAATAATTGGAACGAGTTTTCTTTGGAAACAGATAATAGCTGGAGTTCAAACTATTCAGGACAACTAAATAAAAAATACGCAATTTTTCCAAAGCCCACGGCAGGATTTGAACAAGCCATTGGTGTTATGCATTATAAGTGGAATCCAGGTGAACAAAAAAACGGTAATGCAACTTATCACAAAAAGGTTTTAAACAATTCGAAAAGATTTTTACCAAGGAGTAATTAGAGATGAAAAAAATATTTTTAATAATAATCTTATTTACTTTTCAACTAAATATATATGCGCAATTAAGATTTGTATCGGCAATTGATAGTATTGCTATTGACCAACAAATAGATTCACATTTCGGAATGAATTTTGAAATTGACGACTTAATCTTTGTGGATAGTTTAGAAACCAATTATGATATGAACAGAAGTGGGATAGATGATGAATACGGAACATTAGATAATTGCATAGTATTTACAGCATCGAGATATGAGAATTATAAAAGTGTAAATAGAATTATTGGTGTTTATCGGGCTAATCAAATAATATGGTATTCTGATAATATTGAAGATGAAGATATTATAGGAGAAGGGTTTATAGATAAGATTGAAGACATAAACGGGGATGGTAAATTAGAAATAATGACTATTTGGATATCAGAAGGAGGTGCAGCTTATAATACTAAAACATTATACGTACATTCTTGGGATGGTACCCAAGGAGATATAGCTGTATATTCGCCTTATGGAGGTTCCCCGATAGGTTGTCACGAGTTTGAAATGTTTGAATATATTGATATTAATGGTGATGGAAAGTGGGAGATAATTAGTTTTCCAAATGTTTTTGAATGGGATGGAAACAACTATGTATATTCTGAAACTATGCGACTTGACTCTGTTTATATGTTTTTCCCACGCAATAATTTCATACCTATTGTTCAAGCTTGGGTTGTGGAATTAAATAAGAAATATATTTATAATTATAAATTAGAAAATTCTACTCAGAGCGCTCAGTCGATAAATCAATTTGATGTTTATGAGTTTGATATAAACAATAACGATACAACCAATTATTATTCTAATGTTTCAACACCAAATAATAGGTGGTATGGTGACGATAGAAAGAATTCAGTAACTTGGGATGGTTATCCAATAAGACCAGGAAACAGTCTCAGTGGTTTTTCATATACTGCCAATGGATTACCTCACATAGGATACGCATATTTGCGTGGCTATAATTATCAATGGACTGGAGACTATAAAGAAAATAAATCTGTAAAAGACTATTTGAATAATTCTATAATCATAAAAACAATTGCTGCTAAATTAGCACCAAACCCATTTATACCGATTGAGTTTTCAGATAGTTTAATAAATTATATACAAGAATCTTATTATCTCGGCTGGATAACAAATCAATCAACTGCAAATAAATATGACAGCCTATTTACATCCGCCAAAACACAACTACAACAAAACAATAACAATGCAGCAAGAACAACACTACAAACAGTTCTGCAAGAAGTAAATATTGACAGCACAAACAACCTAACCAGCGAAGCTTACGCTTTAATTAAATACAATACGGAATACTTGCTGAGTAAACTATCTGAACAATCAGTATTAGATATTTCCTTAATCAATCCCGCAATGAGTTTAGTCAATCCCGGTGCATTTACAATGGAGGTAAAAGGAACAGGATTTACTACAAACTCAACTGTTTACTTTAATGGCAATGCAAGAACAACAACATTTATATCAGACAGCGTACTTAATGCACAAATACTATCAACGGATGTAAGTGCAGCAGGTAACTATCCAGTTTGGGTGAGTGATGGTGCAACAAACAGTGATACACTTATTTATAAAGTAGTAAGCACATTGCCTCAGCCAGTTCGACCTGTACTTGAGTGTGTAAGGAACAACGGAGACGGAACATATACAGCATTCTTTGGTTACAAGAATGATAACAGTGTAAGTGTTTATATTCCTGTTGGAGGTAAGAACAAGTTTACCCCAACACCACAGGACAGAGGACAACCGAGAGTGTTTGAGCCGGGAAGACACTATAAAGTCTTTACAGTAAACTTTAGCGGCAGCAACCTTGTATGGACATTGAACGGAAGGACATCAACGGCAAGCAGTAATTCAGCACCGTGCAATTAAGAATTTAGAATTAAGAATGTAGAATGTAGAATTAAAACTCAGTCGGACTCTGTGAAATAAAAATTCTCAGATAGAGAGTAAAAACAATAGAACAATGAAACAATTAAACAATGACACTAAAAATGGAGAAACAAAATACTACCAAGCAAGATATGTTGATGGAAAGTTAGTGATTGATGAACTATCCGGACCAAACTTATGGAATGGAGGCTTGGATGAAGATGTTTGGGGAAACAATCCCGTAACAATAGTAGAAGGAGATAAACTTGGTGTTTACTGGGAAAAAGAAAAACCAGTTTGGGATGGAATAATAAAGGGGGAAAACTTAAGCAAAGGTTTAATTCGTTTAGTTGGAAGGCATTGTGATGTTAAAAATAATATGCCTTATAAAGTTAAATTGACAGCCCAAAAAGGAACCGATATGGCTGAAATAGAAATTATGGTGATTAAACCAAGCAAGCTTGGGAACAAATACGATACTTCAATTGATGTCTTTAGTCAAACTGTAAAAATAGATGAGATATGTATTGAATGGGGAAATGAATTAGGAATTCCACCTCACTTTATAAAGGGTCAGATGAAGAGCGAAACAAGTTTTAATCATCCCTTTTATCCAACTTATGTATATGAACCTTATACAACACAATTTGATGTTATGAAAATGTACTCTAATAATGAATATTTTATAGAAGAAAATACAGCTACTTTCGAACCAGCACTCCCAATTCATTCTAATGTTAAGGACTATCCTTATCCGAGTAACCCTACTACTGTATGGCAAATAATAGAGGATTATTCCGATTTAGTAAACTTAGTGACATTAAGAAAGTATGGAAGTCGAAGAGCTACCGAGAATTCAAGCAAACAAGATGGTATACTCGATTTTTATGGGACATACAGCTATCCACAGAAAAAATATAATGAATACAAAAAAGAAGCATATAAAAAATATGACGTGAAAATACATCCTGAAAATGAACCTCAAGCCAATAATGATGCAAGAAATTCTTTAGTAAATCATCTGAAGAATGAATGGGATGGTGGTATTAAAGATGGTAAAAAGGGTTTAGTAAATATCAAAGCACAAACAAGAATAGCGGCTTCTTATGGATTGCTACAAATATTGTACACTACAGCAAGATATAATTTTGGTTATCCAAAAAATTTATTACCTGAAGAACTTATAGAACCAAATAATATTCAATATTCAAAGAAAAAAGTTTTATATCATCTTAATAAATTAAAAAATAAAGAAAATGGTAATGAAAATAATTGGAATCTTGGTTTGGAAGGTTCATTAAGGGATTATATATGGCATCAATGGAATCCCAACTACAAAAAATATCCAGATAAGGTACACGAGAATGTATTACTTTATAAAGAAATTAAATAAAAATTAGTTAAGGTAATAAAATGAAAATATTAAAGTTTATTCTTTTTTTATTTATAGGAATATCTTCATATCCGCAAAATAATAGAGAATTAATCTTAGAGAATATAGATGAGAAATTAAAAGCTAAGTATGGAAATGAAGTAAATGCTCTGAACTTTGTTAACATAGATGATGCTGCAATAAAAAGTTTAAACTATCCAATTCCTGATAAAGTGGTTGATTATCATAATGTTCTGTCCGGTATGTTTGCCTTTACTGCTTTTAAGAATGATTCGACCGTCTCAACTAAAGGATTATTTGGTCTTTTTAAGGATGGGAATATTATTTGGGATTCCGATACAACAATCAATTGCATTGATGTGAATGCACTTTATTTAAATTCAACTTTCGATATAAATAATGATGGTAAGATTGAGATTATGTATCAAACGGAAGAATGGGGTGCTCAGGTAGGCACTAACAGACTATATATTTATAGCTGGGATGGTATTTCAGGACAATTGATTTCAAAATTAGATAGCATTGGGATTTCTGAAATTGCTTCGTTGACGAACATTGCTAATTTTGATTTCATTGATGTAAATGGTGATGGTATTTATGAAATTACTGGATTGTGGTATTTATCTGATGAAGATAAGGATGAAAAAATAGTGACATACTATTGGAACGGAATAAATTACTCGTTTGATTCAACCAGATTTCAACCACGACCAATTGACTTTTTTCCGCAGAATAAAATAGATGTAGAAATTAAGGCATCCGTTATTAGAATAGATTCTGTTTTTAGATATAATTATATGATCACAAATAATCCAAATAGTATTCAAGAAATTAATGGAGTATATTTTAAGAAATTAATTAAGTCAATTAATGTTGAAAATTATCCTTATGGATGGGAATACTATGAATTTTTCGACTTACTTGCATTTCAAGATTTTAATTCTCTAACAATCAAGTATAAGAATTATCATATTCGTATAGGAGAATCTGATTCTTCAATTCAATTATCATCTTTTGGACTTCCTTCAATAGTTAGTCTATATGCTCAAGGATACAATCAAGAACCCTTAGACTCAACTTTAACGATGGATGACTACTACAATAATATTCTGATTAATTCTTTTAATAGATTTACATTAGGTCCAAAGAAAATAGATTCTCCATTCGTACCTATTAACTTTATTGATACTCTAATAACATATAGCACTAAATCCTCAGAACTAGGCTGGATAATTAATCAATCAACTGCAAATAAATATGACAGCTTATTCAACTTAGCCAAAACACAACTACAACAAAACAATAACAATGCAGCAAGAACAACACTACAAACAGTTCTGCAAGAAGTAGACATTGACAGCACAGACAACTTAACCAGCGAAGCTTACGCTTTAATTAAATACAATACGGAATATTTGCTGAGTAAACTATCTGAACAATCAGTATTAGATATTTCCTCAATCAATCCCGCAATGAGTTTAGTCAATCCCGGTGCATTTACAATGGCAGTAAAAGGAACAGGATTTACAACTAACTCTGTTGTTTACTTTAATGGAAATGCAAGAGCAACAACGTTTGTTTCAGATAGCACTCTTAATGCACAAATACTATCAACGGATGTAAATGCAGCAGGTAACTATCCAGTTTGGGTAAATGATGGCACAACAAACAGCGATACACTTGTTTATAAAGTAGTAAGCACATTGCCACAGCCGGTTCGTCCTGTGCTTGAGTGTGTAAGGAACAACGGAGACGGCACATACACAGCATTCTTTGGTTACAAGAATGATAACAGTGTAAGTGTTTACATTCCTGTTGGAAACAAGAACAAGTTTACCCCAACACCACAGGACAGAGGACAACCGAGAGTGTTTGAGCCGGGAAGACACTATAAAGTCTTTACAGTAAACTTTAACGGCAGCAACCTTGTATGGACATTGAACGGAAGGACATCAACGGCAAGCAGTAATTCAGCGCCGTGCAATTAAGAATTTAGAATTAAGAATGTAGAATGTAGAATTAAAACTCAGTCGGACTCTGTGAAATAAAAATTCTCAGATAGAGAGTAAAAACAATAGAACAATGAAACAATCAAACAATGACACTAAAAATGGAGAGACAAAATACTACCAAGCAAGGTATGTTGATGGAAAGTTAGTGATTGATGAACTATCGGAACCAAACTTATGGAATAGCACCTTGAGTGAGGATGTTTGGGGAAACAATCCCGTAACCATAGTAGAAGGAGATAAACTTGGTGTTTACTGGGAAAAAGAAAAACCGGTCTGGGGAAAAAATAAAAACTTACCTAAAGGTTTGATAAGACTAGTTGGACGTTATTGGGAGGAAGGTAAAACATATAAAGTTAGATTAACTGCTCGAACACAAAATGGAGATCAAGCTTTTGTTGAAATTGTAGTTAAAAAACCGAACAAACTTGGGCCAGACAAACCATTGAATATAATTTATACAGATTTTGTGGATGTATTTGGACAAACTCAAAATATAAATGAATATTGCATAACCGAATTCGGCAAAGAAGGAGTACCACCCCAGTTACCAAAAGCCCAGGCATTTAAGGAAACAAAATTTAGTCCACTATATAGATATGAACCTTGGAAAGATATAGAGTTTCACAAAAGGCCAGATAAAAAGAAAAATTTTTTTAATACAGTTAATACTTTTGTTGTAACTGAATTCAATATGGGGTCTGGAAAACATTTGCCTACTAACCATATAAACTTACCGGGAGCTAATTACTTTTATACTCCAACAAAAGCAATGGACATAATATCAAGAGATATTAGAACAAGGTATTGGGTTACGAAAGATTATAGATGTGTAAATAATCAAGAAGTAAAAGAAAATGATATAGGGGGAGGCCGGGATATAACCAATGAATTTTGGAAATTCTATTCAAGGAACCCAAATAGAAATAAAAAAGAAGAGACAAGGGCAATTAATAATGCTATTGATTCAGTAAAGCAAAGTCTCACTAGTGGTAAGTTAAATAGATATGATTTTATAGCCCAATCAAGAATTGTTGCATCATACAATCCATTTCAGCAGACATATTTTAATGCAGTTGGCTGGTCTCTGTATGAATTCAGATTTACTGAAGAAAATTATTCATCTGAGATGCTGAATGAACCTGAACATCAATTCAAAACTTATGTTTCAAGAATAAAATATGTTTTTAACAAGATTAATATAGAATTTGATGGAAATAATTGGGAGCTGGGATATGAAGGTAGTTGGGAAGCATATGAAAAAACATACAATCCTGGTGAGAATACATACCATATCGTGGTTATGGAATACTACAAACTTTTCGAAACGAGAAAGGAGAACTAGAATGAAATTTAAATCAATAATACTCTCTATCACCCTTTTGATTTTTTATAATTCTAATTTTGCACAATATGGATGGGGTAGTCGATACGATCCTGGTGATGTAATAGGTGAACAGTTATATGCGCAAGTGAAATCAGTTCTAGGTGAGCAATATACAGTTTGGTATTATGTATTAGATTCTATGTTTAATAAAAATTATACATATGATGAAATAATTGATCCTTATAACCAATTGCAGGGTAAAGTATTTTTTATATCTCACCCTGTTTATGAAAGTGACCATCTTTACCCGCCATATTATGAATCATCTTATTCTAGACCAGATAGTTCTATAGTTGGTATATTCTCAAATGGTTCAATTATTTGGCATTCAGAGCCAATATCATTAGTAAAGTTAGATACAATAAAGTACGGATTGTATCATGATTATTCTATCCCGGATGAAATATTTGCTATTAAGGATATTAACAGAGATGGGAAAGTTGATATTTTATTGATGACCGATGCACTTTGGATAATTAGTTGGGATGGAACAGCGGGGACTATTATTAACGATATTGATCCAACTGATAAAACATCAAAATTACTAAGTTCTGATACATATAGGTTAATTTTCACAAATGAAGATGATATTTATGAAATATTATCATATTGGTTTGATTATGATTCGACATATTCAAAATTCCCACCCTTAAATATTCCAACACGTCCGTATGTTACATACGGATGGAACGGAGAAAAATATGGGCTATGGGACGATGTAGTACAAATAGGATTAAATGAATTTCCAATAGCAAATAAACTTACTGGGAAAGTAAGTTGCAAAGTTGAGTTTATGCCTAATGAAGATTCCTCTTATTTATTTAAATATACTATCAAGAATGATGAAACATCATCGCAAAATATACATCAATTTACATTAGAGAATATGACAGAAGATAAAAGAGTTTATATAGAAGACGGAATTTGGACTAATGGTGTATTTGATTCTTCGGGGATAAATTGGGGGGAAGTTATGGGGAGTGATGTAGTACTTGCTGGAGAAGAGAAAAGTGGTTTTCTTGTAAAATCAAAAAAATTACCGAATATTAAAAAATTTTATTTGCAAGCAGACGGTTTAAGAATAGCTTATTCTCGGGATTTAGGCAAACCATATGATCCTCTTTCTGTTATAAATAATATTCGCACAAATTCATATAGTGGCTTTACTATTGTGCCAAGTGGACAACCATATAGCCTAATTCTTAATAATTTTTTAGATACTTTGCTCTATTTCAATCAAAGCTCTCTTCAATTAGGCTGGATAAAAAACCAGCCTACTGCAAATAAATACGACAGCTTATTCAACTTAGCCAAAACACAACTACAACAAAACAATAACAATGCAGCAAGAACAACACTACAAACAGTTCTGCAAGAAGTAAATATTGACAGCACAAACAACCTAACCAGCGAAGCTTACGCTTTAATTAAATACAATACGGAATACTTGCTGAGTAAACTATCTGAACAATCAGTATTAGATATTTCCTCAATCAATCCCGCAATGAGTTTAGTCAATCCCGGTGCATTTACAATGGCAGTAAAAGGAACAGGATTTACTACAAACTCAACTGTTTACTTTAATGGCAGTGCAAGAGCAACAACATTTATCTCAGACAGTGTACTTAATGCACAAATACTATCAACGGATGTAAGTGCAGCAGGTAACTATCCAGTTTGGGTAAATGATGGCACAACAAACAGCGATACACTTGTTTATAAAGTAGTAAGCACACTGCCACAGCCGGTTCGTCCTGTACTTGAGTGTGTAAGGAACAACGGAGACGGCACATATACAGCATTCTTTGGTTACAAGAATGATAACAGCGTAAGTGTTTACATTCCTGTGGGAAACAAGAACAAGTTTACCCCAACACCACAGGACAGAGGACAACCGAGAGTGTTTGAGTCGGGAAGACACTATAAAGTCTTTACAGTAAACTTTAACGGCAGCAACCTTGTATGGACATTGAACGGAAGGACATCAACGGCAAGCAGTAATTCAGCACCGTGCAATTAAGAATTTAGAATTAAGAATGTAGAATGTAGAATTAAAACTCAGTCGGACTCTGTGAAATAAAAATTCTCAGATAGAGAGTAAAAACAATAGAACAATGAAACAATTAAACAATGACACTAAAATGAAAAATAAAACAATCACAACATTACTTATAATATTACTCTCAATGCTAACCTATGCACAAAACACATACAATGTACAGCCGGGAGTAAAGAACAACCAGATAGTATTGGAGTTATCCAATAATTCAATAACAGAAACAGTACAAATAAAAAGCCTTCCCAACACCTCTAAAGGAGGGGCTTATGAAAGGATAAAACTCACAAATCAAAAAGAGAAATTTGTTGAATTACTTCCAGAAGAAACAAAAGAAATAGTTTATACTTTTGATGTAGATTACAATATAGGAACAACCAAATCAGATACGATTGAATTTACGATAACAGATGGCAATGCCATTAACATAACAAAACAATTTATACTACAATATACAATACCGGCAGAATATAAGTTAGAACAGAATTATCCAAATCCATTTAATCCAACAACAAAAATTAAATACAGTATTCCAAGTGTCATCCTGAGTTCATCGAAGGATGACAAAGGCGGTGTCACTCTTCGACGGGCTCAGAGTGACAATAAAGTTACTCTTAAAGTATATGATATTTTGGGCAATGAAATTGTAACATTAGTAGATGAACAAAAGGAAGCAGGATATTACGAAGTAGAATTTTCCACAGGATCCTTCGGAGATGCAACTCAGCTTGCAAGCGGAGTATATTTCTACAGATTGCAAGCAGGAAATTTTATTCAGACAAAGAAGATGCTGTTGCTGAGATAAAAATACAATCGTAGCTCAGCTCTCCAGAGCTGAGCAATACCAAATTAACTTACCTTGGTTTAATCATGTTTTCTGGTTTCAGTAAATCGTCCAGTTGTTCTTTTGAGAGCAATTTCTTTTCAAGTACCAATTCATAAATCCCTTTTCCTGATTCAAGAGCTTCTTTAGCAAGTTGAGTAGATATTTCATAACCTAATACCGGATTCAAAGCAGTTACCAATCCTATACTATTTTCAACATATTCACGACATCGTTTTTCATTCGCAGTGATCCCATCAATACATTTAAGTTTCAATGTCATCATTCCATTCTTAAGCATTTCTATTGACTCAAATATGCTTTGAACAATAACAGGTTCAAACACATTTAATTCAAGCTGACCGGCCTCTGCAGCAAGTGTAACTGTTAAATCATTTCCAATTACTTTAAATGCAATCTGATTTACAACTTCCGGAATAACCGGATTAACTTTCCCCGGCATTATCGAAGAACCTGGCTGCATTGGTGGAAGATTTATTTCATTAAATCCTGCTCTTGGTCCTGAAGAAAGTAATCTTAAATCATTGCTTATCTTTGAAAGTTTTACAGCAAGTCGCTTTACCGCTGATGAATACATTACAAAAGCGCCAGTGTCCTGTGTTGCTTCAACAAGATTTTCTGCAAGAACAATCTCAAAACCTGTGACATCTCTTAAATGTTTAATCACTTTTTCGCTATACTGAGGATGAGCATTGATTCCTGTGCCTATTGCAGTAGCTCCCATATTCACTTCGAGAAATAGTTTTGCATTTTGTTCCAATCTTTGTATTTCTTCTCTAAGTGTAACTGCATAAGCTTCAAATTCCTGTCCAAGTGTCATTGGAACAGCATCCTGTAACTGGGTTCTTCCCATTTTTATAATGTGCGAGAATTCATGTGCTTTATTTTCAAATGAAGAAATAAGTTCTTTTAATACATCAACTAATTTTTTATTAGCTTTTATTAAAGCAATCTTTATCGAAGTAGGATAAGCATCATTGGTTGATTGGGAAAGATTAACATGATTATTAGGATGACAATATTTGTATTCACCTTTCTGATAACCAAGAATTTCCAACGCTCTGTTTGCAATAACTTCATTTGCATTCATATTAGTTGAAGTGCCTGCGCCACCCTGAATCATATCAACAGCAAAGTGTGAGTGAAGTTTACCATTTATGATTTCATTGCAAGCTTGAATAATTGCATCGGCAACAGGTTTTGATAAAAGTCCGAGTTCATAATTTGCTTTTGCAGCTGTAAGTTTAACCATCGCAAGTGCTTCAATCAGATGCGGATAGAAGTTCAGTGTAACTCCGCTGATATTAAAATTTTCAATTGCACGAAGTGTTTGAATTCCAAAGTAAAACTCTTCAGGAACTTCACGATCGCCGAGTAAATCGTGTTCTTTTCTTGTTCTGCCGGATTGATATTGTGCGGCAAGATTGATTACACGTGTGTTAGCTGAGCTCATTCTACGGGAAATTACTCGTGCAATTTTTCCGAGAATGCTTATTGCTAATTGATTATTCTCTTTAATCAGTTCATTAAACTTATCTCTTGATAAAATTAAAATTATTGAGTTAACAGTTGTTCTTGCTGAAGTTGAGTGAGGAGAATCATCCAGCAAAGCTCCTTCTCCTAAAAAATCATATTTGCTGAAGATTGCTAATCTTCTTTCAGCACCATAAGGAGTTTTCTTGTAAAGTTCTACTTCTCCGTCATAAATCATGAAAAGATTTTTTCTGATATTATTCTCTGAAAAAATATTTTTACCGGCAGGAACTTCTTCAACAGTAACTTTATCAGATATCTGATTTAGTTGTTCTTCAGATAAGTCTTTAAACAATTCAACTCTTTTTAAGAATGAAACGATAACTTGTTTTTCCATTTTTCAATTCCTTTATAATTATCTGACCAAATCTAAATATTCTTCAGAATAATGGATGTAAATAACATCAAAATTTTCACTGCAATATGTCATGTAGCACTTAATCATCGTTTGAATTACCTGCTCAAATAGGTAAATTTGCAATCAATTTTTCAACATAATTCAGATTATAAAATGCGATATCCTTTTGATTTGATTGAAGTAAAATGGCAAAAATTCTGGGAAGAGAATAAAGTATTCAAAACTGATTTTGAAGATATAAGCAGAAAGCTCTACACATTAGTAATGTTCATCTATCCTTCCGGCGCAAAATTGCACATTGGACACTGGTACAATTATGGTCCGACTGATAGTTGGGCAAGGTTTAAAAAACTTCAGGGTTACAATGTGTTCGAGCCAATGGGTTACGATGCATTCGGTTTGCCAGCAGAAAATTATGCGATAAAAACCGGTGTTCATCCTTTCGATAGCACAATGAAAAATATTGATGACATCCGCCAGCAGTTAAAACGAATGGGTTGTATGTATGATTGGAATGCAGAACTAATGACTTGCGTACCTGAATATTACAAATGGAATCAATGGATTTTTCTGCAGATGTATAAAAAAGGATTAGCTTACAGAAAAAATGCTCCTGTAAATTGGTGTCCGAAAGACCAAACTGTTTTGGCAAATGAACAGGTTCACGATGGCGCTTGTGAAAGATGCGGCACTCCTGTAATTCAGAAAAATCTTTATCAATGGTTCTTCAAGATTACTGATTATGCAGAAGAATTGCTGCAGGGTTTGGACACAATTAACTGGCCTGAAAAAACTAAAACGATGCAGAGAAACTGGATTGGTAAAAGTGAAGGTGCCGAAGTAATTTTTAAAGTCGATGGAACAGATGATGAAATAAAAGTTTTTACTACAAGACCAGATACTTTATTCGGTGTTACTTATGTTGTTCTTGCGCCTGAGCATCCGCTGGTTGATAAAATTACTAAAGATGATTTTAGAAAAGTTGTTGAAGATTACTGCGAGTCAATTAAATCTCTTACAGAAATTGAAAGAACTTCAACTGTGAAAGAAAAAACCGGAGTTCCAACTGGTGCATTTGCAATCAATCCTGTTAATGGAGAAAAAGTCCCTGTGTGGATTGCTGATTATGCATTGATAACTTACGGAACCGGTGCTGTTATGGCTGTTCCTGCACACGATGAGCGTGATTTTGAGTTTGCTTCAAAGTTTAATCTTCCAATAAGAAAAGTTATTCTTCAGGATGGAACAAACGAATCTGATGAACTCAAATCAGCTTTTACGGAAGTCGGAACAATGATCAATTCCGGAATATTTAATGGACTAAGATCAGACGAAGGAATTCAAAAAGTTATCGAGTACCTTGAACAAAACGGATTGGGGAAAAGAAAAATTAATTATCGTTTAAGAGATTGGTTAATTTCCAGACAAAGATATTGGGGAACTCCAATCCCGATTATTCATTGTCCAAAGTGTGGTGAAGTTCCTGTTGATGAAAAAGATTTACCGGTTGAACTTCCTTACGATGTTGACTTTCAACCTGGCGGTGAATCACCTTTAGCCAGAAATGAAAAATTTATTAATGTTAAATGTCCAAAGTGTGGTTCAGATGCGAAACGGGATCCGGACACTATGGACACATTTGTTGATTCTTCCTGGTACTATTTGCGTTATTTAAATCCGCATATTTCTGATGCAGCATTTGATGTTGAACTTGCTAATAAATGGACTCCGGTTGATATGTATGTTGGTGGAGCAGAACACGCAACCATGCATCTGCTTTACGCACGATTTGTGCATAAGTTTTTAAGAGATTTAGGTCTGTTGAATAGTAATGAACCATTCCAGACACTTGTTCATCAAGGCACGATCACTAATCAAGGCGCTAAAATGTCGAAGTCAAAAGGCAATGTAGTTAATCCTGATGACTTCACTTCAAAATATGGTTCTGATGTTTTCAGGATGTATCTAATGTTTATGGGACCTTATGATCAAGGCGGTGATTGGAGCGATAAAGGAATATCAGGTGTGGATCGTTTTGTACAACGTACTTATGAATTATTTAATCAGCATTCCAACTTAAACAGACTGGTTAAAGCAAATTCAAAGTATGACATTAATGCATTAAGTGATGTTGAAAAGAAAATTTACAGAAAAGTAAATCAGACACTTAAAAAGTTTAATGAAGAGATAGAAAATTTCAGATTCAACACTGCAATCGCTTCTTTAATGGAATTGCTGAATGAATTAAAGTCACTTGAGCAGTGTAATGATGAATTAAAACTTTATGCACTCGAAAGATTTGCATTTATGCTTGCGCCGGTTGCACCTCATTTGGGTGAAGAGTGCTGGCAGATTCTTGGTAAAGAAAATTCAATTTACCAGAAACCTGTTTTATATGATGTTGATAAAGATGCATTGATTGAGGATACAGTAAATCTCGCTGTTCAGGTTAATGGTAAACTTCGTGCAACTATTGAAGTACCAGTAAACAGCGAACAGGAATCAGTAAAGTCAATTATTTTCAGCGACGAGAGAGTAATGAAATTCGTTGATGGAAAAACCATTGTCAAAGAAATTTTTGTTAAGAATAAAATCTATAATATCGTAGTAAAATAAAAATTAAATTTTGATGAAAAGTTTTAATATAGACGAAATTAAAAACGATGTCGAGAAGCTTACAAAAGAATATTTTGGAGAACTTCTCGATAAAGTAATTCTCTACGGTTCATTTGCTAGAGGTGATTTTGATGAAGAATCAGATGTTGACTTTGCTGTTTTTCTAAATCTTGAAGAATCGAAGATATCAAATTATATGAATGAAGTTACCGAGATTACCAGTAATTTATCTATAAAGTATGGTATTATTGTTTCGTTAGTTCTGATTAGTAATTTTACTTTTGATAAGTATAAAGATGTTTTGCCATTCTATAAAAACCTGGTTAAGGAAGGTAAAATAGTTTATGGATGATGCTTCACTAAATCTTTCGAAATACCGATTAGAAAAAGCTGAAGTCGAACTTTCCATTTCTAAAATTCTTTTTGAAAAAGGTTTTTATGCTAAGTCTTTGAATAGTTCATATTATGCAATGTTTCATTCAGTCCGGGCTTTATTAGCTTTGGATAAATTAGATAGTAAAAAGCACTCCGGCATTCTTAATTATTTTAACAACATTTACATAAGGACCAATAAAATTTCATCGGAATATTTCAAATTTATAAGTTCTGCTTTTAACATTAGGTTACAATCAGATTATAATGATTTTTTTATTGCTTCAAGAAAAGAAGCTGAAAATCAAATAAATAATGCTGAAAAATTTTTAGAAAAGATTAAGGAATATTTATTAAAACAAACAAGGAATTCTTGATGCTCGACCTAAAATTTATTCGTGAAAATCCTGAAAAAGTTAAACAGGGAATTGCTAACAAAAACGAGAAAGACAGAGTTGATGAAATTTTGCAACTCGATAAACATCGTCGTGAACTTATTGCACATTCAGAAGAACTAAAAGCTAAACGCAATCAGGTTTCTGCAGAAATTCCAAAGTTAAAAAAAGCCGGACAGGATGTAACAGAAATTTTAGCTGAAATGAAAAAAGTTTCCGATAGTATAACTGAGTTGGATGTTAAGCTTCGCGAAGTTGAAAGTCAGTTGAATGAAATATTAATGTATATTCCAAATCTGCCTCACGAATCAGTACCAGTTGGAAAATCATCTGAAGAAAATGTTGAAGTCAGACGCTGGCTTCCTGAAGGATTTTCATTCGAATCTGAAAATGGTATTAAACCACTTGACCACATTGAACTCGGTAAAAAATTAAACATTCTGGATTTTGAAAGAGGTGCAAAAGTCAGCGGATCTGGTTTCCCGGTTTATAAAGGCAAAGGTGCAACGCTCGAAAGAGCTTTAATTAATTTTATGCTCGACTATCACTTACAGCATCATGGTTATTCAGAAATCTTCCCACCATTTTTAGTTAATCGTGATTCTATGAGAGGAACCGGACAGCTACCTAAAATGGAAGAGGATATGTATCACATAGAAAAAGATGGTTTATATCCTATTCCAACTGCCGAAGTGCCCATCACTAATCTTCACAGAGAAGAAGTTTTGAACGAAAAAGATTTACCTGTAAAATATGTTGGCTATTCTGCTTGTTTCAGAAGAGAAGCTGGTTCTTATGGAAAAGAAAGTAAAGGATTTTTGAGGGTACATCAATTTAACAAAGTTGAAATGGTTAAATTTGTTAGACCCGAAACTTCTTACAACGAATTGGAGTTATTAGTAAAAGATGCTGAAGATATTTTGCAAGCATTAAAAATTCCTTACAGAATTTTAATGCTTTGTAGCGGCGATTTAAGTTTTGCAGCAGCAAAATGTTACGACATTGAAACCTGGTCGCCAGCTGAAAATCGTTGGCTCGAAGCTTCTTCCTGCAGTAACTTTGAAGATTTTCAGGCAAGAAGAGCTAACATCCGATTCAGAAATGAGCAAACTAAAAAACTTGAATATGTTCACACACTTAATGGCAGTGGACTTGCAACAAGTCGTTTAATGGTTTCCATTTTAGAAAATTATCAAACTCCGGAAGGAAAAGTAATTGTTCCACCAGTCCTTCAGAAATATACAGGATTTAATGTAATTGGATGATTAAAGAAAAGATAAATAGAAGGAAATTGAAATTCATAAAAGATAATAAATATCTTTTCTGGTACATAAAAAATAACTCACTTAGTAATATAAGTGATGAAGTATTGGTGGAAAGTATATTGAATTATGGTGATTGGAAATCTGTTCAAAAGTTAATTGAAATTTTATCAATAGAAAAAGTTGCAGATATATTTTTTAAGCAGATTGGAAAAAGAAGAAATAATTATAAAAAACTTACTTTAAATTTTTTCAGAATTTATTTTAATGAACATATTCAAAAAAGAAATACTATCAGAAAATCAACAAAAGCTATTACCAATCATAAGAAAGTTTAAGAGAAAATTTTTTTTAGTTGGTGGAACTGCAATCGCTCTATATTTAGGTCATAGACGCTCGGTTGATTTTGATCTTTTCACGACAACACCTTTCGAGAAAAAATCTATTGAAGCAAGATTGAAAAACGCAGGGGTTAAATTCAAAACTGCTTATCAAACAAAACAAGAGTGGTCTATATTTGTTTTCGATACAAAGATTACTTTTTATTATTTTACAGAAAAAATCCAACCTGTAAATATTTTCGAAAACATCATCCGCATTCCGTCATTACTTGATTTAGCAGTTATGAAGGCATATACAATTGGTGAAAGATCTAAATGGAAAGATTATGTGGATTTATATTTTATCTTAAGAGATTATTTACCAATGCAAAAAATCATAAAACGAGCTACTTATATCTTCAAAGATTCATTCAATGAGAAATTATTTCGTGAACAACTTGTTTATTTTGATGATATAGATTTTAGTGAAGAAATTAATTTTCTTAATATTACACCGAGTATTGATGAAATAAAGCAGTTCTTAACTGAAGCTGCGATTAAATAATCCGATTATACTTAATGAAAAATCTCCGCACTCTTAAAAAATATTTTTTAAAATATCAGAAAAAACTTTTTCTGGGTTTTATCTTTATACTTTTCTCAAATGCCGGAACAGTGTATGTCCCAATTTTGATGAAAGATGCAATCAATCAACTTCAACAGAATACAACTACACACACTCTGTTGTTTTACGCTACCTTGATTGTGCTGTCATCTCTTGTTGCCGGAATATTCCGCTTTTTAATCCGTCAGTCTATAATTGTTGTGTCGCGTGAAATTGAATTTGACTTACGAAATGATTTCTGGTCTCATATACAAAAACTTCCACTCAGATATTTCCAGAATAATTCTACCGGAAATATTATGTCGCATGCAACAAACGATATAAATGCAGTAAGGAATTTTATTGGTCCGGCTGTAATGTATTCAATAGACACCGGTATTCGATTATTGATTGTTGTTGCAATAATGATTTCTCTCGATTGGCAGTTAACTCTGTTCGCGCTGGTTCCACTGCCAGTTCTTTCATACGGTGTTTACAGGATAATGAAGCTTATTCACGAGAAGTACACAAAAATTCAGGAAGCTTTTTCAGTCCTTACTACAGTTGCTCAGGAAAATTTCTCCGGCATTCGTGTTATCAAATCTTATGTTCGTGAAGCAAATGAAATTCAAAAGTGGAAAAATCTTAGTAAAGATTATCTTAACAAGAATATGAATCTTGTTAGAATACAAGCCTGGATTATGCCAATACTTCTGATCATCACGGGAATATCAATTATTATAGTAATCTGGATTGGTGGAGCAAAAGTTATTTCCGGTACAATGAATCTTGGCGAAATAACTGCATTCATCGTTTATTTGGGAATATTGATCTGGCCGGTTATTGCTTTCGGATGGGTTACAAATATTGTTCAGCAAGCCGAAGCAAGTATGAAGAGACTAAACAAAATTTTTGCTGAACCTTATGAAATAGATGATAGCGAACAGACAGATTATTCCATCAAAGAAATTAAAGGTGAAATCGAATTCAGAAATGTTTCTTTCAGATATTCTGATGTTCTTCCAAATGTTCTGAATAATATTAATCTTAAAATTCCGATCGGTTCTACTCTTGCAATCATCGGACATACCGGCTCAGGCAAAACAACAATGATAAATTTAATTCCCAGACTTTACGATACAACCGAAGGAGAAGTTTTAATTGACGGAGTTAATGTTAAAAAAATTCCATTGGATATTCTTAGAAAAAATATAGGGCTTGTTCCGCAGGAATCATTTTTATTCTCAGATACTATCTTCAATAATATTGGTTATGGTTTGAGAGAAGTTAGTAAAGAAAAAGTTATTGAAGTTTCAAAAATTGCTCAGTTCGATAAAGATGTTGAAACATTTCCACAAGGATATGAAACTATTGTTGGAGAAAGAGGAATAACCTTTTCAGGTGGACAAAAACAGAGAGCTTGTCTTGCACGGGCTTTAGCAATCGAGCCAAATATTCTAATCCTTGATGATTCATTCTCCGCAGTTGATACCCATACCGAAGAAGAAATTTTAAAGAACTTAAAAAAATATATGAAAAACAGAACCAGCATAATTATAAGTCACCGAATATCAACTGTTAAAGATGCTGATAATATAATTGTGCTTCACGAAGGTAAAATTGCTGAGCAGGGAACGCACGATGAACTTGTAGCACTCGGTGGAATTTATGCTGATTTGCATTTCAAACAATTATTAGAAAAAGAACTTGAAGAACTAAATTGATCTTTAACAAACAAAAAAATTATGACTGATAACAGACACGACGACGAAATATTAGGTAAAGCTTACGATGCTAAGCTGATGAAGCGCTTGCTAACCTATGTTAAGCCATATAAAAAGTATGTTTTCTTCGCAATTTTACTTAATATCTTTGTCGCTGCTTTAGGTCCGCTTCGACCTTATCTTACCAAAATTGCAATAGACGATTATATCGTTAATTCAAATTACAACGGTTTGCTTTTAATTAGTTCAATTCTTTTTGCTTCCTTAATGCTTCAGGCAGCAATCCAATATTTCCTTACATTTTACACACAGTATCTGGGACAAAAAACTCTTTACGATTTACGCGTTCAGTTGTTTAGTCACGTTCAGAAATTGGCGCTCAAGTTTTTCGATAAAACGCCAATTGGAAGAATAGTTACAAGAACTACAAATGATGTCGAATCTCTTGGAGAACTATTCTCAAGTGGAATTGTAATGGTATTCAGTGATGTGTTCATCATTATCTGGATTCTTGCTTTTATGTTTTTTATGGATGTTAATCTTTCACTTGTTACTCTTTCTGTTCTTCCTATTCTGATTTACGGAACTTTTCTATTCAGAAAGAAAGTAAGAGAAACTTATCGCGATGTCCGCTTTCATCTTGCAAGATTAAATTCTTATATGCAAGAACATGTTACAGGAATGAATGTAGTCCAGATATTCAGAAAAGAAAAAGAAGAGTTTAAAAAATTTTCTCGGATAAATGCTGATCACCGTGATGCAAATATCAGATCAATATTTTACTACGCAATATTTTATCCGAGTGTTGAGTTGATAAGCTCTGCAGCAATTGCTCTTATTATTTGGTATGGAGGAGGTGAAATAATTCAGCAGCAAATGACTATCGGCGTGCTTTTCGCTTTCATCCAATACACTGAAATGTTTTTCAGACCAATCAGAGACCTGTCTGAAAAGTATAATATACTTCAGACATCAATGGCCTCATCAGAGCGAATATTTAAACTACTTGATAACAAAACATTTGTTAATAATCCTGAAAATCCAATTCCATTAAACGATGTAAAAGGAGATATAAGCTTTAAAGATGTGTGGTTTGCTTACGAAGATGAAAATTATGTTTTGAAGAATATTAGTTTTGATATCAGGGCAGGTGAAACGGTTGCAATTGTCGGTCACACAGGAGCTGGTAAATCCACAATAATAAATTTGCTGACAAGATTTTATGACATTAACAAAGGCAAAATTCTTCTCGATGGGATTGATATAAAGCTGTTAGATAAAAGAGAATTAAGAAAATACATTTCGATTGTACTGCAGGATGTTTATTTATTTTCGGGAACAATCAAATCAAACATCACAATGGATAATGAAGAAATTCCATTCGAGAAAGTTATTCAGGCAGCTAAAATTGTTGGTGCAGATAAGTTTATTGAAAATCTTCCAAAAAAATATGACGAGGAAGTGAAAGAACGGGGAGCAACTTTAAGCGTCGGACAGAAACAACTCATCTCTTTTGCACGGGCTTTAGCTTATGATCCGAAAATATTAATTTTGGATGAAGCAACTTCAAGTGTTGATACGGATACTGAAAAATTAATTCAGCAGGCAATTGAAAATTTATTGAAAGGAAGAACTGCAGTAGTAATTGCGCATCGTCTTTCTACAATTCAAAATGCTGATAAGATTATTGTTTTGCACAAAGGGGAATTAAAGGAAATGGGAACTCATCAGCAATTGCTTGCGAAAAGAGGTATCTACTATAAACTTTATCAATTGCAGTATAAAGACCAGGAACTTGTTAGCACCAAATAAAACCACACATCAAAAAAGGGAGAGGAATCATGCAAAAAATTAAATTCAACACTTTAGCCCGTCATATTTATGAAGAAGAAAGAAAATATCCTGAGGCAACTGGTGAACTTTCTGACCTTCTTCACGATTTGTCTTTAGCCGCAAAAGTAATCTCTCTCGAAGTTAATAAAGCCGGACTTGTTGATATTCTTGGTTTTACCGGTAGCAGTAATATTCACGGTGAAGAAGTAAAAAAGCTCGATGTGTATGCTCACGATATGCTTATTAAAGCAATGGATCACGGAGGTCATCTTTGTGTAATGGCTTCAGAGGAAGACGAAGATATAATTCATATTCCACCTGAATTTTATATTGGTAAGTATGTTCTTTTATTTGATCCACTTGATGGTTCATCGAACATTGATGCAAATGTTAGCATCGGAACAATTTTTTCAATCTACAGAAGAATCTCTCCCGGAAATGGTCCAGGAACACTTGAAGATTGTTTGCAACCAGGATTCAAACAAGTTGCTGCAGGTTACATTATTTATGGTTCAAGTACAATTTTTGTTTATACTGCAGGCAATGGTGTTCACGGCTTCACACTCGATCCTTCTTTCGGTGAGTTTATCCTTTCTCATCCGAATATCAGAACTCCGAAGAAAGGAAAAATCTATAGTATCAACGAAGGAAATTATCTTTACTGGCATCCGGGCTTGAAAAAATATATTAAGTGGCTGCAGGAAGAAGATAAATCTACCGGAAGACCATATTCCTCAAGATATATCGGTTCAATGGTTGCAGATATACATCGCAATCTATTGTACGGCGGAATTTTTATGTATCCTGCAGATATCAGAAATCCGAATGGCAAACTCAGATTGATGTACGAATGCAATCCAATGGCATTTATTGTTGAGCAAGCTGGTGGCAGAGCTTCGGATGGTAAAAGAAGAATTCTTGAAATTCAGCCTGAGAAACTCCATCAAAGAGTTCCGATTTTTATCGGAAGCGAGGAAGATGTTTTGATGGTAGAAAAATTTTTAAGAGAAAACGAATAATAAATCATTGGAATTGTCAGACTCTAAGTTTTAAGTGTCTGACAATTCCTTTAAAATTATTTTATCTTTTTTATCTCTTCATCAATTCTTTTTGCTAGTTCTTCAGCAGTTAATCCAACTATTTTTAGTTTATTTGTTTTAACTGCAACTAATGGCTCGTCGCCTTCGCCATTAAGATATTTGAATAGAGAAAATGCGAGCCGATTTCTGTCATTCATTATTGGAAGATTTTCTTTGAAAGATTCAATGATGTTGTATACTTTTTTCTCCAGAGAATCATCAGGAAATGGTTTTACTTTTGGCGGTGGTAATGTAGTCATATCAATTCCTTATTTTATTCTATACAAAAATATGGTTTCTATGATAATTTTTTATCAAAATTTTATGGAGATGTGACTGATTCATCAATAAATTTGCATTGAAAATCTGAGTGAAATTTTGGACATACATAAGTTATCAGCTATCAATAAAATTTTAGTAGTAAGATTAAGCTCCTTAGGTGATATCTTACTAACAACTCCTCTTATCAGAGCTTTAAAAAATTTCAATCAAAATCTGCAAATTGATTTTCTGCTTCGACAGGAGTACAAAGATGTATTGAAGCTTAACCCCAATCTCCACGAATTATTTTTATTTACCAGAAATGATTTTGAAAATCTTAACCTCGTCAATAAGTTGAAAGAGAAGAGATACGATTTAGTAATAGATTTACAGAATAATCTGAGAAGTCGCGGAATAATCTCTAAACTCAAAGGAGAAAAAGTTAAGTTCGATAAAAAATCTTTTCAGAAAATTTTATTAGTGAAAGCAAAAATAAACTTGTTAAAAGATGCTCCGCCAATTCCGGTTCGTTACGCAAAAGTTATTGAAGGGCTGAAAGTTGATAGTGCTGGATTGGATTTATTTACAGACAAAGAACCTTCAGAAGCTATTAAATCAAAACAAAATCTGATAGGATTATGTCCTGGTGCAAGACATTTTACCAAACGCTGGCCTGCTGAATATTACATTCAACTTGGCAGGTTTCTTATCCAGAATAATTTTAATGTTGTTCTGTTTGGAGGAAAAACTGACTCGGAAATTTGCGAACAGATTAACAAAGAAATCCCCGAAGCTCTGAATCTACAGAATGATAACGATATACTTCAAACCGCTGCTGATATGAAATTATGCTCTGCAGTAGTTTGTAACGATTCTGGTTTAATGCACGCAGCCTCAGCTGTTGGTGTGAAAGTTTTAACTATTTTTGGCTCATCAGTAAAAGAATTCGGATTTGCACCTTACAATTGCAAAAGTCTCTTGATAGAGAACAATTCATTAAGCTGCAGACCTTGTTCTCACATTGGACGAGAAAGCTGTCCTGAAAAACATTTTTCCTGTATGAAAGAATTAAAACCTGAATTTGTATTTAATGAATTAATAAAGTTTATAAATAATGATTAAAACATTTTGGTTTCTCTTTTATAATATCTTTGTTGTACCAGCGTTGTATTTATTATTGCGGTTTGCAGGATTGTTTAATTCAAAAGTTCGACAGGGAATCAAAGGCCGAAACAGAGTTTATGAACAATTAATTCTTAATGCAGCAACATTAGATAAATCTAAAAAGCTTGTTTGGTTTCATTCAGCTTCATTAGGAGAATTTGAGCAGGCAAAACCAATCATCGAAAAATTAAAACAGGAAAAAGATGTTAATATCCTGATTACATTTTTTTCACCTTCTGGTTATGAAAATTCTAAAAAATATCCATACGCCGATTTGATTTCATACATTCCTTTTGATACAAAATCCAACGCTGAAAGATTCATCAAAATTGTAAATCCAACTGTTGCTGTCTTAATGCGATATGATATCTGGCCAAACACTGTAAGAGCTTTGAATGACAATAATATTCCAACCTTTCTTGTTGATGCGACATTGAGAGATAGCTCCCCAAGAAAATATCCTTTCATTAAGTCTTTTCATAAAATGCTTTTTTCATTTTTCACGAAAATTCTGACCGTTTCAGAACATGATGCTGAAGAATTTCTAAAGTTTGGATTAAACAAAGAAAAAGTTAAAGCTGTTGGCGATACCCGTTTTGACAGAGTTTATCATAGAAGTCTTTTAGCAAGAGAAAGAAATCTTATTAAAGATGAAATACTTGTAAACAAAAAAATATTTGTTGCAGGCAGCACTTGGGAACAGGATGAAGAAATTATTTTTCCAGCATTCGAAAAACTTTCCAGATATTATTCAAATGCAATAATGATTGTTGCCCCTCACGAACCGACTGAACTGCATCTTGAAAAAATTGAAAATGAATTTTCAGGTAAAATTAAAACTATTCGCTTCTCTCACTTAAATAATTATCAGAATGAAAAAATAATTATTGTTGATTCAATTGGCATTCTTTTAACACTTTACACTTATGCTCATGTTGCTTTCGTTGGAGGAAGCTTTAAGCAAAATGTTCATAATGTTCTTGAAGCGGCTGTTTATGGTATTCCTGTAATGATCGGACCGAAAATTGAAAATTCACAGGAAGCAAAAAAGTTAGTGGAACTTGGTGCAGGAATTCTGATTAAAAATAAAAGACAGGCATACAAAAATTTAAGGCAATTGTTTATGAATGAAGAATTGAGAAAATCAAAAGGAAATATTTCTCTTTCTTTCGTAAAAGAAAATCTTGGAGCAACGGAAAAAATCTTAAAAGAGATAAATCTTCATTTATAATTATCTGAGATATTTTTCTCTTAGTATATTCAGATGATGTTTCTGATGTCCGGCAATCATCCACATTAACGCTAATACAGTTACCTCTTTTCCTGCGGCAATTCCTCTGTTTGAAAAAACAGACTCATCAAATCCTTTGAACATCAGAATATTAGATTCTCTGACAAGACGATATTCATAAGTAAGATCGGAAAGATCTCTTCGATTAAATTTACCATTTATTACATACTCGTCCTGATCGAATGAAGGAAGAGGCTGCTTTTCACCTCTTGCAATAGCTAATGCACGATATGCAAAAATTCTGTCTGTATCCATCATATGACCAGCGACTTCCTTAACTGTCCATTTGCCTTCAGCGTATGAAAAATTTCCTTTGCTCTGTGGAAAAGAATTAAAGACATCAGAAGCTTCACTGTTAAGAGAAACGAGAATATGAATTATATCATCGCCTTCAATCAGATCAATGTACTTCTGATAATATTCAGCATAATCAGTTTTAGTTGGGCGCATAACTCCTCCTATTGTTATTTCCAGATTTCAGCTTTAAAAATTCCGTTTGAATTAGCAACTGCCCGGAACATTACTGGTGTTGTAAAAACCATTTCATAATTTCCTTCTTTATCAACTGCTATAATTCCGCCGGCTCCTTCAGGCAGAACTTTATACATAACTTCTTCACAAGCTTGTTTGAGTGAATAACCTTTAAATTCCATCAAGGCGGAAATTCTGTAAGCAACAGTATATCTGATAAACAATTCTCCTATTCCTGTTGCAGAAACTCCACAGGTTTTATTATCAGCAAAGGTGCCTGCATTTATCAATGGTGAATCACCAACTCTGCCGGGCATTTTATTTTGTCTTCCGCCAGTTGAAGTACCAGCGGCGATATTACCTTGTTTATCAAGCGCAACACAACCAACAGTTTCTCCAGGTTGTTTTGGCAGGTTGGAGCGAAGCCAGTTATAATATTGATCTTCAGTATGAAAATATGAATTATGAACTACAGGAACTCCTAGTTTTAATCCAAGTTCATCTGCACCTTTGCCCGCAAATAAAACATGACCGGTTTTTTCCATAACTAATCTTGCAAGTGAAATAGGATTTTTAATTATGGTAACGCCAGCAACAGCACCAGTTGATAAATCTTTTCCAAACATTATTGAAGCATCAAGTTCGTGTTTGCCTTCAGAAGTAAATACTCCTCCTTTTCCCGCATTGAAAAGAGAATTGTCTTCAAGATAGTTAATAACTTTTTCAACTGCATCAAGTGAACTGCCGCCGTTTTCAAGAATATTTTTACCAATTGAAAGTGCTTCTGATAATGAATTTAAATACGCATTTTTCAGTGAGTCGGTTGCATCTTTCGGAAATCCGCCGGCACCGCCGTGAAGTACAATTACATATTTTCCTTCATTCTGCTGGGCAGATAGTGTAATCTGAAATGTTATGAAACAAACAAAGAAAAGAATTATTATTGGAAAGAATTTATTTTTGTTCATAAAAACTCCGTGACTGATAAATATCTAAGATTGAACATGCAAAACATAGTAATATTTCCTGTAATTTTCTTCTTCCTCAACACTTCACCATCATTAAAAGTGAGTGATTCTATTTCTCTTTCATCAGATAAAGAAATATTCCTTATAAAACAGCGATGGCATACAGCAATTGTTTTACAAACATCAGACATAGATTCGATTATCTTTCCAATTATTAACCAATTTCGTGAATTTAAAATGATTGACATTGGTTGGGGTGATGAAGAGTTTTATCAGTATCCGGATTTTGATTGGGAACTTGCATTCAAAGCCCTGTTTATTCCGACACCAAGTACATTACGCGTTGAAGGAATTTCAATCTCACGCGATCTATATTTCGATTTATCAGAAATTGTGGTAAAACTAATTGTAACAAATGAACAGTTCATTAAAATATTAAAATATATTGATGATACTTTTTACCGTAATGACAATGAGGAAATTATTTTAAGTTCAAAAGCTGGTGGACAAATTATTTTCTATGCTGCAAAAGGTGAGTACCATTTATTCAATACCTGCAACACATGGTTAGCTAAATGTCTTAACAATGCCGGATTAAATATTAAAACAGATATCATTCTTACTGAACAACTATTTCAGGAAGCCGCCAAAATCGGCGAAGTAATTAAGGCGAGATGAGATGTTACTATTCACTACCAGAGAAAATTTTTAATCCTACTATTCCTACAACAATTATGAAAATGAAAAATATTCTTATTATGTCTTTTGATTCATTAAATAAAATAATTCCAAGAATTGCAGTTCCAACTGCACCAATTCCTGTCCAAACTGCGTAAGCCGTTCCAACCGGAATATGCTTCACAGCATAAGCAAGTAATCCCATACTTATGATCATTGAAATGATTGTAAAGATACTTGGAAATAATTTCGTAAAACCTTCGGTGTATTTTAATCCGATTGCCCACGCAACTTCAAAGACACCAGCAATAATTAAAATTATCCAATACATTTTATCTATCAGGGAATTCGTTAATAATTTTTTTCACCCGCTCTTTGTCTGACGAATGAGCGAAAGCGTTTATTATCATATGAGAATTATATTTGTCCACAACATTTGGATAAACAATTTTTACAACTTCAATTTTATCATTGGAGAAACTCATCAAATCAATAAGTTTAATTAATTGTGCGACAGTAAAACGATTGTACTTTACAGCTAACTGAATTACATAAATCTTGTCTGATTCAAATCCTTCTGATTTAATATTGTTGCATAGCTCTTCAAATTCAGATTCCGGCATTAGTTTCATTTCTTCCCGAATGGTTATTCCATTATCCGGAATCATTCTGAGAAGGTTATAAGATTCAATTAGGATTTCTTTGGCTTTTCGATAATCCTTATAACTTAAATTCTGAAGATATTTTTCATCAAGTTCCCTGAGATTTTCTATCAGTCTGTTTTTTAATTCACGAATCGGAATATTTCTGTAATCAGGTTTTCGTTGTGAATAAATTTCTTTAACAGAAATGAAGAGAAATAGTACGAATAGTAACGAAATTATTTTTTTCATTTCAGTCCTCACTTTCTTTTCCCGGAGATAATTTCTTTGCTCAGAGCATCAGCTTTATAAAGGTCTCGGATTGCTTCAATCATTCCCAATGCACTAACTGAAACTGTTCTGTTTGCTTCTGTTGTAAATATAAAATTGCCCGGAAGACTTTCAATGTTTCCGTCAAATGCTAGTCCAACAACTTCTGCATTAATATTCAGAACAGCACTTCCGGAATTTCCTCCAACGATATCATTGGTGCTGATGAAGTTAAGAGGAGTTGATAAGTCAAATTCTTTAGGAAGATTTTCCCAGTAAGAAGGAAGATTGAAAGGAAATTTTTTATCAAAAGAATAATAACGATCTAAAGCTCCGTAAAATGTTGTTTTGATTGGTGCCCGGGTTCCATTATAATCATAACCTTTTACGATTCCATCAGCAATTCTTAATGTTCCTGTTGCATCTGGAGGAATTGCATCACCATAAACGGCATACAATGCTTCACCAAGCATCTGATTAAGTATTTCTTCTCTTTGATTTCTTGCTTTGTTTTCTTCTATCATCTGCTGTAATTCTGTTTTTGTATTATGAACAAAATATAAAAATGGGTCATCACTAGTAAGAATTTCATCAACAGGTTTTTTTATGAACTGATTAAATTTTTCGTAAGATGTGAGATAACTTCTGGATAAAATATTCTCCGCTGCTATGTTTATATCATCATTACCAATTAAGTATTTCAGAATTTCAGAATCAGGTGATAGATTATCTTTCCAAAGTTTTAACTGAACAAGAGTCAATTTCTTCTGAAGCTGATGATTCAAATCTAAAGGATAAATTTTTTGAGCTTCATTATCAAAATTTTCTTTCGTGATTTTACCTGACTTCAAATCTTCAATTAATCCATAAAGTTTTGAAGCAATTATTAGATACTGTGGTGAATAAAATCCGTTTATTGTATATGCAAACATTTTATTTGTAGTTTTTCTCGCTTCATTTCTTAATTGAACAAGTTCATCCCAGATTTTTCCGTACTTAGTGTTTAACTCGGAATTATTTATCACAGCATTTCTGAACTGTTTTTCAAAATCTTTTTTCCTTGCAATCAAATAAGGATCAAGCAGGCCTTTATATGTTCCTTCATAAACTTTTAAAGCATTACCGATTGAATAAAGTCTTGCAATGAGTTTATAATCTTCAGCACTCGTTTCCTGCACAAGCTCATCATAAATTTTATATAAATCTTTTAACATTTTAACCATCATCGGATAACGAACATCTCTTTCAAATTCAATCTGAGCCATTGTGTTTATTCTGTCAGTGCTTCCGGGATTTCCTACAACAAACACAGGTTGATCTTCAACAACTCCGTCAAGATTCCATTTGAAATAGAAATTAGTTTTAACTGGTTTATCATTTTCATAAGCTCTAAGGAATGCACAGTCAAGTCCGTAACGCGGATAAGTGAAATTATCATAATCACCGCCAAGTTTTGCAACCGAAAGTTCTGGAACAAAAACAAGTCTGATATCATCATAAACTTTGTAACCATAAAGAGAATATTTCCCGCCGTTATAAAGTGAAATTACTTTGAAGACTAACTCTGGATTTTCCTGATAGTATTTTGTTTTTATTTCTTCAATCTTCTTTTCCCGAAATTCAATTTTTTCAGAATCGGTTTTTCCTTTACTCATTTCGGAATGTATTTCATCGCTTATATCTTTTATAAAAAGTAGCTGCTCAACTTTAAGATTTGGTATTCTTCTTTCTTTAGAAATATCAGAAGCATAAAAACCATCCCGAAGAATATTTTCATTATCAGTTTGTACTGAAGGAAGAATTCCTCTTACACAATGATGATTTGTCATTATTAATCCGTCTTCTGAAATAAATGATGCAGTACATCCACCGCCAAATTTCAATGCAGATTTTTGCATCTTCTCTAACCACTGTTCAGATGGGCTGAAACCATATTCTTCCTGAAAATATTTTACAGGAGGATTCTCGAATGTCCACATCTTTCCCATATCAAACTTTTGTGCACGAACAGTATCGGGATTAAATCCATAATAAGTCTGAGCAAAAACCGATAATTGAAAGAAAATTATTTGAACAAGGATTAGTCTTATTTTCATAATTCTACCTCTTTGTTTTAATCAATTACCTGAATATCTGATAAAAACATTTTACCAGAATAAAATTTGAATACCTCTTTTAATTTTTCGATTGCGTTGTAAATTACTGTTTCTTCATCAACAACAATTATCATTGAACTTTTCAGAATGTTGCTAAGATCAGAAGCATTCTTGGAACCTGTTTTCCCTCTGCCTTGCAAATCATCAATTACTGTATAGCCGCTGACGCCAACCTCATCAAGTATTCGACAAACCCTTCTTCTTTCAACTGCTTCAATAATAATTTCTAATTTTTTCATAAATCACCTGAATAAATTTATTATGTAATAATAAAGTGGAATACCCAGCATAATGTTAAATGGAAAAGTGATTGCTAATGACATTGTGATATAATAAGCCGGATTTGCCTGTGGAAGTGCAATCCTTACTGCAGCCGGAGCTGCAATGTATGAAGCACTTGCCGCAAGAACTGTAAACAATAAGCTATCACCAATTGAGAAGCCGAACAACTGTGTAAGTACTGTTGTTACAAGTGCACTTATCAAAGGCATAATAATCGCAAAGAAAAATAAGAAAAGTCCAACAGCTTTAAATTCAGAAATTCTTTTACCTGCAATCATTCCCATATCGAGAAGAAACAAAGTTAGAACGCCATTAAACGGATCAATGAAAAAAGGTTTTACAGTATTGATTCCCTTCTCGCCAACAGCAAGACCAATTAATAAACTTCCGAATAGTAAAACAATACTTGCATTAAAAAGTGATTCCTTAAGAAGATCAACCATATTTGATTTCAGTGAGGCAATCTTTTCAGAATTAAAAATTCTTACAAGAAAAAGGGAAACAAAAATTGCAGGCGATTCCATCAAAGCCATCATACCAACCATATAGCCGCTATAAGGTTCTGATTTACCATTCAAAAAAGAAATAGCAGTTACAAATGTTACAACGCTTACTGAGCCATAATGAGCTGCAATTGCGCCGGCATTGGTTGAATCAAATCTTCCGATATATTTGAGAATCAGAAATGCAATAAGCGGAACAATTAAACCAATCAGAAGCGAGTTGATAAGTGATGAGTATAAATTTTCATTGATGCCGCTTTTGCTTATCTCAAATCCGCCTTTCAATCCGATTGCAATCATAAAATAAATTGCAAGAGTTTTAGTAATTACATCGGGTATTTCAATATCGGATTTTAGAATAGTTGCAATAAACCCGAGGACGAAGAAAAGTATCATTGGTGAAGTGAAATTGGTTAAAGCATCAGATATAAATTCCATTTGAATACTTTGTTTTTTCTTTGTTCAAAAGATAAGGAAAGAAATAAAAATCTCTGCAGCTTAGCAACTGATTTCTGGGTGGCAGGAAACCGAGCTGCTTTGTGCCGCAGAGACATTTTTGAAGTGGATGAGGGAATATCCACAGCCAATATTAATTAAAAAAATTTTTGAATTCGAACCGAAAAAATTTCCACAATAATTTCAGTTCTTTTACTTCGTAAATATATTACGCTCTGTTCAGAAAGAAAACTATTGCATAATAATTTGTGACGAATGATAGAATAAATCTTTCGCTTGAATTAAGTTTGAATAGTTGTTTTAAAAAATCAGGCGGAAAATGTATGAAAACTGTTTTCGATCAATTCTTCTATCCCAAATCAATTTGTATCGTCGGAGCTTCATCAAAACCCAAAAGTCTTGGATATGAGCTTACAAAATCTGTTAAACTTTATGGTTACACCGGAAATCTTATTCTTGTTAATCCAAAAGCTGATGAAATCCTTGGTTATAAATGTTATCCTTCAATTAATGATGTTGATATTTCCATTGATCTGGCAATCGTAATGGTTCCGAAACAATTTGTAGAGGAATCAATAAAAGATTTGCTTAATAAAAATGTAAAAGCAATTATTCTTATCACAGCAGGATTCAAAGAAACAGGTGAAGCCGGAGCTGAAGCTGAGAAAAGAATTCTCGGACTTATAAAAAATTCTGATGCGCGAATGGTTGGACCAAATTGTATGGGCATCATTAACACACATTCTTCAATTAAGATGAATGCTACTTTCGTCGCAGAACAACCACGCGAAGGAAAAATGGCTTTTTGTTCGCAAAGCGGAGCCATTGGAGCTGCAGTGCTGAATTCATTGCGAGAAACTGATATAAGATTTGGTCAGTTTATCAGTGTTGGAAATAAAGCAGATGTGAATGAAAATGATCTTCTCGAGTACTGGCAAAACTCTGATGATGTCGGTGTTATAACATTTTATCTCGAGAGTTTTGTTGATGGAGAAAAGTTCATAAGATATTTCATAGATGGAAAAATTAATAAACCGGTAATCGTTCTTAAAGGAGGAAGAACTTCCAGCGGAATGAAAGCAGCTTCATCACACACAGGAGCGCTTGGCAGCAGTGATAAAGTAGTTGATGCTGTGCTTCATCAGTTTGGAATAATAAGAGCTGATGATTTGAATGATATGTTTAATACTGCCAAAGGATTTGAAGAATTTCCAATTCCAAAAGGGAATCGTGTTGCAGTTGTAACAAATGCAGGCGGACCAGCAATACTCACAGTTGATTCTCTTGAGAAAAATAATCTTACTCTTGCTGAACTAACTGAAGTAACAAAAAGGAAATTGCATGAAATTGTTCATCCGGAAGGAAGTGTGAACAATCCGGTTGATTTACTTCCAGGCGGAACTCCAGAGCAATTCAAAGCTGTTAACGAAATTCTCGTTCAGGATAAAAATGTTGATGTTGTTATTTCAGTTTTTGTTGAACCAATTATGGTTAAAGCTCTTCCGGTTATTGAAGGAATAAATGAAATCAGCTCTGATAAACCGATCTTTCAGGTGGTTATGCCATTACCTGAATTCTGGGATGAATACAGAAAACAATCAAGAACCAGAAAACCATTATTCAGATTTGCTGAAGACCCTGCTGTTGTTATAAATAATATGCTTTCGTTTTCAATGAATTATGAATCGAAGAGATTGGAAAAACAATCATCTGCATTAAATATAAATCTTTCAAATTATCAAAACAGATTTCTTCCTCCTGAAGTTGTCGCTGAACTCGTTGGCTACTACCAACTGCCGAGGGTTAAAGAAAAAATTCTTTCTTTTGATGATTTGGAAAAAAATGACTTTGATTTTCCGGTTGTATTAAAAGCAGTTGGAGAAAAAATTATTCATAAATCTGATTTGAAAGGTGTGATATTGAATATTAAATCAAAAGATGAACTTCTTGCCGCTGCAAATGAAATGAAAAAGAATTTTAAAGATAAAAACATTCAACTCGAATCATTTATGATTCAACCTTATCTTGAAACTAAGTTTGAATTACTTGTTGGTGCTTTTCGTGATAGCAGCTTTGGACCAATGATAATGTTTGGTTCGGGTGGAAAATATGTTGAATATCTTGATGATACTGTTATGCGTTCAGCTTATCTTAATGAGAACGATATTGATGAAATGATAAATAACACTAAAGTCGGAAAAATTATTCAAGGTGTTCGCGGAGAACAATCTGTTGACTTGAAAAAAGTACAATCAGCAGTAAAAAATCTTGCGCAAATGATGCTGAATCATCCGGAAATAAAAGAAGTTGATCTTAATCCATTGTTAATTACATCTGATAATAAAATCTTTGCAGTGGATGTTAGGATAAAATGTTAAAGCATTATATAAGCAAATTTAGATTCTTCGACTTGAGAAAATATTATTGAGTGAACCTTAACAAGAATTTTAATTATAAGATTTTTTATGATAAGATACTTTAAAATTGGTGGTGAACAAAAATCCTGGTTAGAAATAACACGAGAGGAAAGATTATTTTGTTCAGAGCTATATCACGATATAAGAAAAGATATAATTATGTTTGTGAAATTTTTGAATAACAACTCTTCTCTAAATTTGGATGAAAATACTGAATGGGAAATCGGATATGAGGTATGCTTTTATCGAGATTTCCTAAAAGCGCAAGGAAAAACAATAAAGTCTTATAACAAATTAATGGAAGTGAAAGAAAAAGATTTTAATCCTTATCCACCCAAAAGAACTTTTGATTTATGTTTATTCTCTAATGACCAAATAGTAATAATTGAAGCTAAAGTAGATCAAAGATTTTCTAAAAAACAATTAGATTCTTTAGACAAGGATAAAAAACTGTTAACACATGTATTAAAGGAGCGAGGCTTTAATATTAATGTAGACACAATTCTATTAATTCCAAGTAATTATCCAAAAGAAAGTTTAAAAGGTTTTGAGAGTAAAAGGATTTATTGGGATCAACTTGGAGATTATTATAATAATAAAAAATTATATTACAGAGCTAATATTTTGGGTTGATTACAATTTATGAACCGTAAAAAATTTTTTAAGTCGTTGGCTGCAGTAACTGCGTTAAGTTCAATACCATTTCAAACATCAAAGTCTCTTTCGTTTGATGAAGATTATAGTTCTGAGAAATTAACTTTAATTAAACCAAAGAGATTAAAAGATGGCGATAGAATTGCTTTGGTTGCGCCCGGAAGTTATATATCAGAAAACGAACTTCAGGAATCGGTTAAGAATTTAAGTGATCTCGGCTTTCAGGTTACTTTCACGGAAAGATTAACTCTCCAGAATGGTTATTTCTCCGGTACTGATTCTCAAAGAGCAGAAGATTTGATGGAGATGTTTGAAAGAGAAGATGTTGATGCAATTATGTGTGTTCGCGGAGGGTATGGCTGCGCAAGAATTTTACCTTTGCTTGATTATAATGTTATCAAAAAAAATCCGAAGATTCTTATCGGCTACAGTGATGTTACCGCTTTGCTTTATGGAATTTTCAAAAAGACCGGATTGATTACTTTTCACGGACCGGTTGCAACTTCAACATTCAATGAGTTCTCTGTGAAAAACTTTAAAAGTGTTCTGATGAATCCTGAAAGCACTAAAAAATTTTTCAATGCAAATCCAACAAGCGATGAAAATATTTATGGAGTCCAATCTTTAGTAAAAGGACAAGCAAAAGGAAGATTAGTTGGTGGTAATTTGTCAATAATGGTTTCTCTCATCGGGACTAAATACGATGTTGATTACACTAATAAAATTATTTTTATCGAAGAAATTGGTGAAGAACCTTATCGCATTGACAGAATGTTAACTCAGCTTATTCAGGCCAATAAGTTTAAGAACTCTGCAGGAATAATGATGGGAATATTCAGTAAATGTGAACCGAAAGAAAAAGATGCAGCATTCAGTAAATCTTTTTCTCTGATGGAAGTTTTGAAAGACAGATTTTCCGATTTCAAAATTCCTGTAATCTATGGAATGTCATTCGGACATGTAAAAGATAAATTTACAATTCCGTTTGGCGGACTTGCTGAACTTGATACCTATGAGCAAAGTTTTACTTTACTTGAACCGGTTGTAAAATTATAATTATATTTTGAAAAAATATTTAGAGGTAAGAATGAAAAAATTTATCTGGATATTCGCACTATCTTTTCTTCTGAATGGTTGTGTATTGTTCAACACAGTCAGTTATGAAATAACAATGCGAAGCGAAACATCAGGCAGTGCTTTAGTAATGATAAATGATATTTCAACTGATGCAACAAATGAAGAAGAAGAGCAGAATGATATAAACAATCTTTTTGATTATGCATTGAAGAGTTCGCAGTTTATCACCGATATGGAATCAGAAGGGAAAAAAATCACCAACCGAAAACTTTTTGTTGAAGGTAATAAATTAAACGCAATGCTTTCATTCGATTTTGATGATATATCAAAAGTTGAAGGAATTCAGTTTGAAGATCCTTATTACTATCTGACATTGGGAGCAGAGGACAGCGTGGTTTCTACAAACGGACAATTGTTCGAGTACGATCATTATAAAAGAATAGTCTGGGATAAATCAATTAAAGTTCTCAAGTTCACAATGTTCAGCGAAGACACGAACAGAGAAGGTGTCAAATCAATGTCGTTATATTATAACCCTGGAAAATAATGTTTGCTGAAGTTGTTTTTGCATTACCTTTTAGAAAAGCTTTTACTTATGAAATTCCTTCTGAACTAAAAAAATTTGTAAAGGAAGGTGTTCGTGTTGTTGCACCTTTCGGTAAAAGAACTTTAACCGGATTTGTAATTAAGGTAACAAAAACTACTCAGGTTAAGGATTCCATAAAACCAATTCGTGAAGTACTTGATGATGAACCGATATTCAATAAGACAACCTTAAAATTTTACGAATGGCTTTCAGAATATTATCTGTGTTCTCTTGGTGAAGCATTAAAACTTCTTGTGCCTCACGGTACTGAAGTAGAATCAAAACGGAAAATAGCAATTGATAAAAATTTTGTTCTCCAGCTACTTCAGAAAGAACAAAAGAAAAATACAATTCGCTATAAAATTCTATCTGAACTTTCTTCCCGGGATCAAATAACATTTTCTGCATTGCAAAAGGCAGTGGGGAAAAAAAATATTTATTCACAAATAAGAACTTTAGTTGAGGAAGGCGCTGTAACAGTTATTGATGAAATTGAAAGTGCTAAAGTAAAACCAAAGAAAGTAAAGTTTGTTCGCTTGGCCAAAGAGGTAAAAGAAATTTATTCAAGTTTGCCAGATCTTGACAGAAAATCACCAAAGCAAGTTAAGCTGCTTTTAATATTAATTGAAGCTAAAGGTAAATCTTTTCCTGTTGCAGAACTATTGCACAAAACCGAAACTTCAAAGGCAGCGCTTGATAGTCTGGCTAAAAAAGGACTGGTTGAAATATTTGAAAAAGAAGTTGACCGGAGATTTAAAGAACATTATGAAGAGAAACATCAGGAATTTGTTTTAACCGATCAACAGAAAAAAGTTCTTGAAGAAGTTTCACCTAAAATTCAGCAATCAGTATTTCAGACTTATCTTCTTCACGGAGTTACAGGCAGCGGTAAAACTCAGATATACATTGAACTTGCCAAATTAGCTTTGGAACAAAAAAAATCTGTGTTGATTCTTGTCCCTGAAATCTCTCTTACTCCTCAAATCACATCAAGATTTTATAATAACTTTGGTGAACTTGTAACAGTACTGCATAGCCGAATGTCTGCCGGCGAAAGATTTGATTCGTGGAGAAGAATTCACAAAGGAAAATCACGAATAGTAGTTGGCGCTCGCTCAGCACTTTTTGCACCATTAAATAATCCTGGTTTAATTGTGGTTGATGAAGAACACGATGCAAGCTATAAACAACAAGATATGATGCCAAAATATAATGCAAGAGATTCTGCAGTAGTTTTAGGAAGTATTCATAATTGTCCGGTTGTATTAGGTTCAGCAACTCCCTCAATTGAAAGCCGCTACAATGCCGAAATAGGTAAATACAAATTACTTACTCTTCCTTTAAGAATTGATGACGCAACTCTTCCAAAAATTACTTTGGTAAATGTAAATGTTGAACGCAAAAAGGGAAGAATGGATAATATTTTTTCCAGAACCCTGCTTGATAAAATTGAAGACAGATTGAAGAAAAAAGAAGGCGTTATAATTCTTCAGAACAGAAGAGGATTTTCAACTCAGATTTATTGTGAAGATTGTGGTGAGATTGAAATGTGTTCTAATTGCAGTGTGCCAATGGTCTTTCACATAAATAAAAATACAATTCAATGTCACTACTGCGGACTTGAGAAACCTGTACCGAATGCCTGCACAAATTGTGGTTCAATTAACATAAAATATTTTGGAACCGGAACAGAAAGAGTTGAAGATGAGCTTCAGTTCTATTTTCCTGAAGCACGAATTAGTCGCATTGACTCAGACTCAATTACGAAAAAAGCTTATCTGAGTAATCTTCTTCTTAGTTTCGGCAAAGGCGATATTGATATTTTAGTCGGCACTCAGATGGTTTCTAAAGGTTTAGATTTTTCACGCGTTACTTTAGTCGGAGTAATTTCTGCAGAAACAACTTTATGGTTGCCGGATTTCAGGGCAGACGAAAGAACTTTTCAATTACTAACTCAGGTAGCCGGAAGAGCAGGCAGAAGTAAAATTGCCGGTGAAGTTATTATTCAAACACAGAATGAAAAACATTTTGCATTACAAAAAGTTCTTCAGAACGATTATGATGGTTTTTATAAAAGAGAAATTGCTGATAGAGAAAGAATGGGTTATCCGCCTTTTACCCGATTAGCTTTAATTGAAACGAAAGATAAATCTGATGAGAAAGCAAAAGGTGCAGCAAATGATTTTCGTAAATCGTTAAGGAAATATGAAAAACATTTAAAGATTTCAGAACCAACAACAGCATTGATTTATAAGCTTAAAGGATTTTATCGTTATCATATTTTGTTAAAGAGCTCGCGCAAATCAGATCCTGCAGGAAAACTTCTTAGAAGAGCAGTACTCGAAGCCTACACTGAATTTAATCGTGTATCAAGATACAGAGATGTAAAATTATTTTATGACATTGATCCGCAAAGTATAATGTGAAAATGGCTGAGGAAGAATTCTATAAAATAAATTCGCTCTTCAATACGGAATTTTAATTGATAGATTTTATGAATTCCTTAAACTCAAGTATTCTTTTTGAATCATTAGGATTAATCAGAAATGGTTTAACATCTTCAACTGTTTTTTTCAAATCCTGATTTTTTAATCTATCATTCAATGCTTCTTTTAATTGCTTAACATTTGAAATTCCTGCTTTTAATTTCAGGTATTCAAAATTTGGCTTTGTAAATGAGTAGAGAAATGTTACATCATACAAATCTCTTCCTTTTAATACTTTTCGATTAAGAATTGCCCACAATTTTTGTGACAGTAGAATTTCTTTTGGAGTGATATGAATTTTTGTAAAAATGTCAAATTTATTTATTAGCTTTAATTCTGGTTCATAGTTAAATCCCTGAGATTCGGAATCTATTTGAATCATAATTTTTTCATCTTTGAATGCTGACATATCATTTATAAAAAGTAGTTTAGGAATTCTCACATAACAGCGAAATGCTTTTTTTGATACTATTTTAATTTCAATATCATATCCTTCTAACTGTAGTTCATTTTTAACAATGTTTGATAATTCCTCAAACTCAGCCAGTGTTAAATTAAAATTATCAAAATCTAAATCTTCCGAAAATCGTGAAGTGCCATATACTATTCGAAGACAAGTGCCGCCCATAAATGAGATTTTTTTAGAAAGAGTCTGATTAAAAATTATTTCTAAAATTTTATACTGAAGATATTCTCTTAGAATATTTTTCTTGAAAGGTTTTTCTTTATCAGTGTAGAATTTTTCTATCTGGTTTAGACTTAACATTTTTCTAAGATCTTAATTAAAAGATTTACACGTTTTTTGAGTTGTTTATTATTAAAAATATCCAAGTAAGATTTCAATTTATTAACATCGATTATTTCAAGTAGATAACTATAATTTAATCTTAGTTCGTTTATGCTATCAACACTATTCAGTTCTGCGTGTAAGTAGAAAAAATCTAAAATAGCTTTTTCTGGTTCAGCTATTTTTATAACTAATGAGTTCTGTTGTAAAAGAGAATATCCGAAGATTAAATCGCTTTTAATCTTTTTGTAAACGAAAATACCATAATGTGTTTTAAATGAGGTTGTTTTTCTGCTTGTGACGGATGAAATCGAATAAACTGATTCCGGAATCAGATTATAAAATCGCAATGCTGATTCAAGTGAAATATATGAAGGTTCATAAAGCTTGTTGGCTAATTTGAATAAAGTAAATTCATCAAAGTCTACATCAGAAAATTTATAAAATCCATTAGCAATTCTTTCAATCAAACCCTTTTTCTGCCACTCGACCAAACGATGATGATAAACCTTTTCCTTTAGCTTATGGACGTCCTTAATTGAAAAGAATGGGAAGTCTTTAAACTGACTTCTGAAGCTAATAAAATTCATTTTATTTCTATTTTTTACTGTTTACAATATATTTTAGAAATAAAATAGATGCAACAGATCATAAAGATATCTGTAAGCCAGAATATTTGTAAAGTTTACGCTACAACTATATTAATAATTATCCGGCAAAACCTCCAAGAAACGGAAAGATTTTTCCAAGGAAGAAAAATAACAATCCACCTAAAATCCAAAGAGTGAAAACGAGAATAAAATAAGCCGTTGTGTTCTGAGCTCTGTTAAGTTTAGCCAGCCCAATTGCTAAAACTGAATATGCCCAGATGGAAACAGGATCAATTTTAGATAAGAAAAATTTTAATATGCTTCCTTGCTCAAGCTCTATAAAGTTTGCAACACTTGTATCCATCACGATTTTTCCAAGAAGAAAAGTTAGTATTCCACCAATCAAAACCTGAATCATTGAAATGTAAGAAGTTAAACCACTTGCAACAAGAACATGCTGATAGCTGCCTTCACCTTTAAGAATGAATTTTATCAGAAGGAAATAAATTCCTGCAATTATGAAAAAGAAGATGAATCCAAAAATTAATGTCGAAACAACATTAATAATCCAACCAATCGGACCACGCATAAATTCCATTTGCTTATCAATTCCTTCAATTGCCTTATCTGCTTGTTCCTGAGTCATTTTACCTTCGCTAACCATTTTATCAAACATTTCAATTTGTTTCTGCTTAGTTTGAAGTACAACATCTACATTCAACATTGCAAGACTTCTCATAAGTCCAACTAAAATGAAAATAATAACCACAGGTAGAACCCAATCAATAGAACGAACGGGAAATTTTGCAATTGATTCGAAAGTATTTGAGGGCTCAGTAAAAATCCCTATCATTTTATCTGAGTGGGAAAGTTCATTCTCCTGCGGAGTTTGTTCGGTAGATAAATTTTCATTGTTATCCATGGTCGCTCCTTATTTTTCTTAAAAGATGTATCTAAAACTAAATCGAAAACATTTAAGAGTAAAATATTATTTGATAAATGGTTTTCTAAGCGTACCTAAAAACGGTTGATAAAAAAACCGTAAATAGAATAAATAGAAAGAGATACCCAGATTAACGATTTTGCGCAGTCGTTAATAAGGGAAATCAATGAAGGTACGCAGAGTGAGATGTCCAAACTGTAAATCATTAAAAACAGTAAAAAATAGTCGGAGAAAACTGATAGATTATTCTCTGGAGCGAAAGAGCAGTAAAACAATACAGCGATATAAATGTAAAGATTATAACAAAAGTTTTATGATAAGAAATCAATCAAGGCAAAGGTACAGCAGAGACTTCAAGATAGAGATAACTAGAATGCACGTAGAAGAGAGAATGAGTTATCGAGTAATAAGTAAACGCATCAAGGAGAAGTACTCAATCAGAATAAGCAAAAACACAATCTGCAAAATGGTAAATGAGATAGCTTGTTACTCGAAAGGAGATATAAAAATAAAACAAGAGTATAGACCAAATTGGGAGGGATATCTCACTGTAGATGATAAATATTTTAGTGTAGGAGGCAATAAGAAATTGATATTAACAGCAACTGATAGCAGCGGAGACTTAATTCACTTAGAGATATTTGACCAAGTAGAACAACACAGAGTAGATGAGTTTTTTGGTTTTATCGAAAGGCACTTAAAATATCCGTTAATAGCAATAACAACAGATCTTGATGAAATGCTTGAAAAATCGATATCAAAACAATATGGTAACAAAGTACTGCATCAAAAATGTCTCAAGCACGCAATGGATACAATAGACCGAATAATTCAATTAAAGCAGAAAAGAAAAAAACTACAGATGACACCTTTAAATGACAAAGAAGAATACCGAAAGAATCTGGAAGAACACAAGGAAGCTCAAAAGATATATGATCTCTGTAAGAAAGCATTATACAGCAGAAAGAAAGAATTCACAATTGAATTACTAAATCAGTTAATCAACCATAAAGAAAAATATCCTTCATTAAGCAAATTTTTGAACAGACATTTAGACAAATTACTAACACATCAGAAAGATGAAAAGATAAAGAAGACGAACAACATAGCAGAAAACATAAATCGCAGGTTAATGATAAGATTGAAAACCATAGAATCATTTAAGAATTTTAATAGTGCAAAAAATTATTTGAATCTATACAAAAATTATTTACGATTTAAGCCATACACAGATTGTAAGGGCAAAAATAAGATCAAGAATGGAAAATCACCCTTAGAAGTTTGTGGTGTAGTACTAAAAAGTAAAGATTGGCTTAAAAATGCTGTGACTTTTTATTAATTTTATCAACCGTTTGTAGGTACACTTTCATGGTTTTTAACTACAATTGATGAAATATTTCACTTAAATTTGTAATAAAGATTTACCATTACTCTCAGGAATAAATAATGAAATACAAAACCATCATCGAACCTTTCAAAATAAAATCAGTTGAACCGATAAGATTCACAACCCGCGAAGAAAGAGAAATACTTCTGAAAGAAGCCGGCTACAATCCTTTCATGCTGCATTCAGATGATGTACTTATTGATTTACTTACTGACAGCGGAACTTCCGCAATGAGTTCAAAACAAT